>Ga0222712_10000957_pt1 | contig 36832 bp, 64 predicted proteins | sample C33_657DmetaG_FD_165043 | JGI IMG/M metagenome (GOLD analysis project Ga0222712, IMG submission 165043) | Estuarine water microbial communities from San Francisco Bay, California, United States - C33_657D | ecosystem: Environmental > Aquatic > Marine > Unclassified | place: USA: California... | reverse complement strand
GCACAAAAAGTCACCGTCTATTCCGACTCCAGTCACACTTAACACTCTGTTTCCAAACATCAATCGTTGGGCTATTGGGTTTGACCCGATGTTTGAAACTCTTAAGGAACTTGCGTTAGAGGCAAAGACTTCTACCTATCCTCCGTATAACGTCCTTCGAGATAAGGATGAGCACATCCTTGAGCTAGCTGTTGCTGGTTTCTCAAAGAAAGACATCACGATTACAGTTAAGGAGCTAACCCTAACTGTAGAGGGAAAACTCTCAGACCCAGAAACTAACTATGTTCATAAAGGTATTGCAGGACGTGAATTCTCACAGAACTTTGCTTTAGCTGAGTACGTAGTTGTAAAGGGCGCTGAGCTCAAGGACGGCTTGCTAAGAATTACCCTGAAGCAAGAACTTCCTGAGGAAAAGAAGCCTAAAACTATTACCATCAAGTAACTTGCATCTTGTCGGTGGGGTGGTATAGGCTGGGGTTCAAAGGAGGGCACTCATGCCAAATATCATCCCACCAGATAAGAAACCAGTAGATTCGATACTTGCTAAAGTTCAGCACTTTATCAATCTAAAACGAAGAATTGAAGATCTAACTAAAGAACAAACTGAAGTAAAATCTTTTCTATCTGATCTAGTAGATAGTCAAGGTGTTCCTGACGATAAGGGGCACTTATGGTATCCACTAGAGCAGGAAGTAGATGGTTACCGTTCTTTGCAACGTCAACGCAAAGTTTCTCAATCTCTAGACATGTCTCAAGCCACAAAGATTCTTACAGAAAAGAACCTATATTCTCGTTGCTTTGAGATGCAGCCAGTTCTAAACGAGGATGAAGTAATGTCTTGTTTGTACGAAGGTTTGCTTACTGAGGAGGAGATTGATACGATGTTTCCTAAGAAAGTTGTCTGGGCCTTTATTCCTTCTAAATCGTAAGGTTAAATATGAACGACGAAGTTGACAAGCTCTTTGAAAGCCTGGATGATTACTACCCTGGGTCAAAGCGCAAACGTCGTGCTCCAGACCCAAAAGCAAAACCAAGAAAAGTTTCTACACCAGGAACTTGGGATTCTGAACCTCAGGTAAAGACCCTCCCAAATGGAAAGGTGCTAGAATTGTTCAGTGCAGGATCTCTAGGACTTGCACTAAACAGACCGTTAGTTACTTTGAGGCTTTGGGAACGAAAAGGTTATATTCCACGTGCACCTTATCGCCTAAAGTCAATGATTGTTAATGGTGTAAAGAAGCCCGGATGGCGGATGTACAGCAGAGCAATTGTCGAAGCAACTATCGAGAGCTTTCAATCTCGGGGACTTCTTGAAGCACCCAGGGTTGATTGGAATCGACATCAAGATCTATCAATTGAATTGATGGAGAAATGGACTAAGATTCACTCTCAAGAAACAACTTAATATGACCATCAACCTATGATCCATTGACCGAAAGGAGATACCCAAATGGGTATCCGCATTGATAACGAAGCAACACCTAATCTAGACTCATACGTGAGTGAAACACCTACACAAGAAGTTCTCGAAGAGATCTTCGCAGAAGAAGACGAGACAGAAACACCTGAACGTTCTTCTATTATTCAAACTGGTTGGGCAGCAGCCAAAAAAGCTGTAGCTAAATCCAGTAAATCCTTCGCAACTGATTTCCGTTTTGACGAAGATGTCCAGCTAATCAAGTTCATTGGTAATGAGCCAATGACCTTTATGCAGCACTGGGTTAACCGTCCAGGAAAGAAGTCATTTATTAGCATTGGTGAGGGCGACCCGCTAATTGCTGTGGGCAGTAAGCCAGATCAAAAGTTTGCGTTTACTGTTCTCAACTTGTCTGATGAAGATCCACAACTTCAACTAATGGTTGTAGGTATTCGTCTATGTGGACAACTTGAGAAGCTTGATTCAAATGCAAAAACTGGTCCACTCAACCGTCCAGATCTATACTGGGCTGTTAGCAAGAGCGGAACCGGCACAAAGACCTCTTACACAATTAATCCTGTGAAAGAGCGCGACCTCGCTGAGGATTGGGGTATTGACCCTGTTGCAGCAGCTGAGCTAATTAAAACAATGAAGCCACTTGGACCAGAAGCACTTCACACTTCTACCAAAGCTGAACTTGCTGAAATTGCTCGAGAAATTGCATCAGCTAACTAACCTCAAATAATCGTGCTGAGGGCTCATCTCTTGGTGTCTCCTTTTCTCTATGAGCCCTCAGCGCACCTAATCCAGGAGCGCTAATGAATATAATTACTACACAGGCACAACTATCTGAACTTGTTAAGGCGTATGAATCTGTTGATGCGTTTTGCTTTGACGTAGAAACGGTCGGAGATCACCGAGGAGATCCTCGTCAAAATATTGTTACTTGGATTGCATTAGCTACTTATGACCGCGTAGATGTAATACCTATGGGTCATCCAAACGGAGAATATCTACGTACCGAATACCCACTACTCCCTTCTGCAGTTGCTCGTGTAGCAAAGGGGCTAGAACTACGTGATTCTGACTACAGCAAAGACGAGCGTAAGGCCACTCGTATATTTGGCCCAGCACCTGAGCAGTTAACTGCGGGAGAAGTGTTTAAGGCTCTTAAGCCACTATTAACCAGCAACAAGGTAAAGGCTGGTCACAATCTTAAATTTGATCTACAAAGCGTATCTAAATACATCGGCGGTCTTCCAGCACAGCCGTATGCATGCACCCTGAACGCCTCATTTATCTTAGATAACCAAAACCGTAACTCTTTAGGTTTAGATGACTGCTTACAGCGTGAGTTTGGCTATCACATGGTGAAGGGTGTAGGAAAAGAAGTAGAGAAGCATAGCTTTGAAGAAGTTGCTACTTATGCGGGCCTAGATGCTGAATGGACCTGGAAGCTTTGGTTGAAGCTATCTAAGCAGTTAGACGCTGATGGTCTTCGAGGTATCTTTAATCTTGAAATGGATGTTCTAGATGTTATCTGCCGTATGGAGCTACGCGGAGCAGATATTGATGTCGATGAACTAGAGAAGTTAAAGGCAAACCTTGAAGTTCAACTTGAGACTACAAAGGCAACAATCTATAGGCTTGCAGGAAAAGCTTTTAATATTAATAGTGTTCCTGAGAAACAAAAATTATTGTTCTCCCCTAAGAAAGATGGGGGTAGGGGTTTGAAGCCTAAGGTTTTAACCCCCGCAGGACAGAAGCGGGCTGATGAGGGTAAGCCAGCTTCTGTTTCTGACTTCTCTGTATCTGAACCTGCTCTACAAGGTTTGGCAGGTAAGGATCCACTAGTAGATGCTCTTATTGAGTACTCTGATTTAAATAAGTTGTTGACTACCTATGTAATTCCATATCTAGGGGGAGACATAACTAGAACTCTTGCTGGTAAATCAAAAGTTACTGCAAAGAAAAGCTTGATGCTTAAGGGCCGTATTCATACTGACTTTGTTCAATATGGTGCGGAGACCGGCCGATTCTCGAGCCGTAATCCCAATTTGCAGAATGTGCCGGCTCCGCACACACCTAATGGTAAGGCAATTCGTAATCTTTTTGTTGCTCCAGAAGGATATTCTTTGGTAGTTGCTGACTATTCTCAGATTGAACCTCGTGTAATCGCTTCGTTTAGCCAAGACAGGATTATGTGTGGTGCTTACTTAAATGGCGAAGACATTTATACAACTATTGGAAATACCATGGGCGTTGATCGTAAAGCTGGTAAAGTATTAGTTTTGTCCTTGGCTTACGGTGTTGGTCCAGATAAGATCTCAACATCTATCGGGTGTTCTTTAGCCGAGGCTAGGGATTTATTAGATGACTTCGTATCTAAGTTCCCTTCTGTGGCTAGGTACAAGCGTCAGGTTATCAGTGAGAGCCGTAGGCAGGCTCCAATTCCTTTTGCCAGCACTCTTTTAAAGCGTCGTCGTTATTTGCCTGATCTTCGTTCTAATGAGGTATGGAAGCGTTCAAGAGCTGAACGACAGGCTTTTAATACCGTAATCCAGGGGTCGGCAGCTGACATCATTAAGCTTGCTATGATTAGGGCTAATAAGATGATCCCTTCCGAGGCAAACCTTATCCTTACAGTGCATGATGAGTTAGTGACGGTAACTCCTACTGAACTTGCTGAGGAAACTGCAGAGCAGATTAGGCAAGCAATGGAAGGCATTAACGCATTAACTGTTCCGTTACTTGCGGATATAACTACTGTTAAACGATGGGGAGAAGCTAAGTGAAGCTATTTCGACGTAAGAAGAAAAAACTTTCAATTACGCAAGTACCTCTTACAGTCCTCATGCGTGAAATTATCTACGATGCGATGCTTACTCCTACAGAGGGCATTGCTGAACTTATGGGATTACCCCCAATCTCTTCAGAGGTGGCTGAGATGGAGGAACAGGCTAGTCAAGATCGCCTTTCTAATATAGCCGGGTTACTTCCCTTTATAGACGCACATGCGGATATTGCGGCAAAGATTGCAACTTCAGCTTATATGCTTGATGAAGAGAACGATGAGGATATGGCTCCAGAGCAGATTGAGCAGCTTAATCATTTGTTTCGTATGGTGTCGCTATCCGCAGCAGTTTCCTGCGTATCAACTTTAGCAAATATAGGACTAATCGAATCAAGGGTGGCATCAGATGAGTAATAGCAATTGGTGGGCAAAAAAATTAGGTACCCAATCACCTACACAAAATACTCCCCCAACTTCTCCTCCTTCTCCTAATGTGTACCGACCTCCTCAACAGAGCCCTAACATTCAGGTGTCTTATGATCAGCAACAAGATCAGTTAGTTACTCGTGCACAGAGCGCGAGAGATGCTGAGCGTTGCCCAGGCTGTATGTCAGGAAACTACATGGCGCCAGTTGGCACTCAGCGCAAACGTTGTTATGATTGTGGGTATCCAATTGTCCAGTCAGGTACTGGAGCAGGCGGTACAGGTTCGTCTAGCAGTGGTCCAACGATTGCAGCTAAGCAGCCAAATCAAGGCGGAGGATTTAATCCAACAACAATCGTAGGGAGACTTGAGTAATGGTACTAAGCGCAGAAGCATTAAAAATTGCAGCAGGTATTAATAAGAAACTTGGAGCAAACACAGTTGTTCTTGCTGGAGAGGCACGACTATCTCAGCGCATTACGTCTGGTTCTCTAACGCTTGATGTTGTTCTTGGCGGAGGTTGGCCAATGAATCGTTGGGTAGAGCTAGTGGGCGAAGCATCGCATGGGAAGACAGCGATTGCTTTAAGAACTATTGCAGCTAACCAACAGATCAACCCTGACTTTACTGCCGTATGGATTGCGGCAGAAGACTTTGACTCAAAATATGCTGAGCTTTGCGGTGTAGATAACAGTCGTGTCTTACTTGTAGAAACTAACAGTATGGAGGACGCATTTGATTCGGTTATTCAATTCATGGAAAGCAAGGCTGTTGATATGGTCGTTGTTGATTCACTTCCTGCCCTGGTTCCTAGTGCAGAGGATGAGAAGCACATGGAAGAATTCACCGTTGGACGAGGAGCCCTCATCACCAACAAATTCTTCCGAAAAGTAGCCAGCGCTACTAAGCGAGACCTTATTGAGTCAGAGCGCCCAGTTCTTGGAATTATGATCAATCAGTATCGTATGAAGATTGGTGTGATGCACGGAGATCCGCGTACCACCCCAGGTGGTCTGGGTAAGGACTATGCCTATAGTGTTCGTTGCGAAGTAAAGCGTGACGACTGGGTCGAGGTTGGTACCGGAGAAAGCAAGCGTCGTGTAGGTCAGACTATTCGAGTCAGAACTATTAAGAATAAGACTTTTCCCCCACAGCAGACTGCCTACCTAGACTTCTATTTTGCAGACGGTGGGGCTATTGATGCTGGCGGTTATGACACCGGAAAAGAGATTGTTGCCCTATCTATCCTAAATGGCATCGTAGAGCGCCGTGGAGGATGGATGTATTATGGTGACCGTAAGTGGCAGGGAGCTCAGGCTTTGATTGACTCCCTACGTGAGGAGATTGATCTGCGAGAGGAGTTAAGTAAGGCCGTGCTAAGCACTATTAAGGCTCAGCCTATCTTGGCACTTCACGAGGACTCTAATGAAGAGTGAGGGACAAAAGCAATCTCTAAAGCATGAGAAAAGGTTAGCTAAGAAGATTGATGGCTCTAGGTCAGCAGCTTCTGGAGCTTTTTGGTCTCGTAAAGGAGATGTAAGGAACGACGAACTTCTGATTGAGCACAAATGGACTGGCAAAAAGTCAGTAACCATTAAATCAGATGTTCTAAAGAAGATTACTACCGAGGCTATCCTAGATAGCCGTATTCCGGTTTTAGGTCTTCATCTTGACGGAGAGAACTACGTAGTTTTAGTGGAGGAGGATTTCTTTGAACTTCGTAATTCAATCAAAGGTGGATAGATGGATAACCCAGACGAGCCCAAGTGGGCTTGGAGATACGACGCCAAGTGTCGTGGGGAAGATACAGAAATATTTTTTCCTCCAAGAGACAAGGCTTTATACAAACCAATAGCTGATAAGGCTAAAGCAATTTGTTGGGGACGAGACGGTCGACCGGCCTGTCCAGTTCGCAAAGAGTGCTTAAAAGAGGCTATTATAAACGATGAGCTACACGGAATCTTTGGTGGTATGTCCCACAGAGAAAGAAATGCAGCTCAAAGAAAATATAAAAAACAAGGCTTAACATTAGACGAATGGATAGATCAGGATGGCAAGTACGGGCAAACCTAAGGGTGCACTAAAGGCATTTCTAGAAGCTAACAAACGAGATACTCGTTTGGTAGGCGCTATTGAGCGTCATTTACTAGCAAAGCCTTTTGATTCTCGTAATATGGCTGTTCTACACCCTTCAGACATAATTAAACCTGAGTGGTGTCATTTAGCTTCCTATCACGCTTTATCGGGTAACTACAAAGAAGTTCGTGAGAAGCCAAACCTACGCCTTGCTTCTATTTTTGCTGAGGGACATTACATCCACGATAAGTGGCAGACCTGGCTTAAAGAAATGGGAGTTCTATACGGTAAGTGGGAGTGCTCAGGTTGTGGCCCATCTGATTGGGAACTAGCCTCAGACTTAGATTTTACAGATAGCTGCGGAACTTTTGAGTACCGCGAAGTACCTCTACACAGCGCTAAGCATATGATCTCCGGACATTCAGATGGCTGGGTTAAAGGCTTGGGAGAAGATTTCCTAATTGAAATTAAATCTATTGGGCCGGGAACCCTTAGATTTGAGGCTCCTGCACTTATCTCTCAGGCAGATGGGGATCTAGAGAAGGCTTGGAGGAATATTCGTGCACCGTTTAGGTCGCACCAACTTCAGGGCCAGGTCTACCTTCATCTAACCCATTTGATGGCTGAAGCTGGTGAGATCCCTTCAGCACCAAACGAGATTGTATTTATCTATGAGCTTAAATCTACTCAAGATTATAAAGAATTTGTAGTTACCTACAACCCAGAATATACAAAAGATATCTTTGAGAGTGCTTTGGACGTTGCCTGGGCAGTTGACAACAAGCGCCCACCCATGTGTAATATTGACCCTATAAAGGGCTGCAAGCGTTGCGAGCCGTTTAGGGGGGAAGATGCCTAACTACGAATATAAGTGCACTACTTGTCAGGAGACTTTTGAAAGTTTTTTCCCGATTACAGATGGACCAGCTCCTGCAGTAGTCTGCGAGTGTGGTGGTGAAGGTTTTCGTAAATACTCTAATTTTGGCATTCACCTAAAAGGCGGGGGATGGGGCGGACAATGATTAAACTACGCATCCCTAAATTAAAAAGTAAATCTAATTTAAAGCTAGTTTCATGTAGTCATTGTGGACGTGAGTTTTATATTGCTATTAAGAATGTTAGAATAAACAACTACTGCAATTACTGTTAAGGAGGGGTCATGCATTTAGAGCGTACTGAAAACGGTATTACCCTTGATGGGTTACCCGTATATGTAGCAGATGATGATTTTATTGAGCATCTGATGGAGATGGGTTATGACGAGTACATCGAAGAAGATGATCTTCAAGATGAGTGGAACGCTTGGTTAAAGGAGAACTTAGATGAGTCCAATTGAGTTAAAGGTAGCAGAGGCAAGTAGTAGAACTATTGCCGCTCTAAATACGCAGGGTATGACGGTAAACGGCAAATACAGTTATGACGCCCCCTCACTACCAGCAGATATAACTGAGCTTATGGAAGAGCAGGTTATGGATCTGTATACCAAGTATGTCGCTTATCTAGAATTTATTAACTTACAGTTGTGGTGCGCTGAAGTAGATAAGGCAGAAGCAGATAAGAACTTGTCATTTGTTCGTGCACAGAAGCGTCTAGCGTTAAAAAAGAACGGCACTGCGGTTTCTATGATTGACGCCGAAATTGAAGTAGATCCTGACTACCGCACTAAAGCCGATGCTTTACATGAGCTTTCTAACTATCATGGATTAATTCATATTATCTCTGAGCGCTTGTCTAAAGATATCTCTCTCATTAACCGTGAGATTACTCGCCGTGTAAATATTAATAAGGCAACCGGTAGAAGCAGTTGGTTGACACCATGACCTGGGAACAAATGTCTTTATTTACCGATGAGGAGTTAGGCATATCTCCTAGCTATAACGTTATTGGTCTTACCGGTTACGCACAGTCCGGGAAAGATACCCTCGCATCTATCCTGGTAGAGAAGTATGGCTATAAAAGAATTGCCTTTGCAGACGCCATAAGAAACTTTTTATATGAAATTAACCCCATGGTTAGTTGCAGTCCTACAGGTTATTTAAAAGATTTAATTAATCTTGTTGGTTGGGATGCTGCAAAGCAAGAGCCGCAAGTACGCAGGTTGCTTCAAGACCTGGGTGTTGCTGCACGTAACATTATTGATTCAGATATCTGGGTTGAGGTCGCATTAAAGAACATCGATCCAGATGATCGAGTAGTTATCACTGATGTTAGGTTTGTAAATGAGGCTGAACATCTACGCTCACTTGGGGGACAACTTTGGCGCGTAAAGCGTCTTGGGGTTGAAGCAGTAAATTCTCATATATCAGAGCATGAGCTAGACGGCTACAAAGTTGATCAAATCTTTATTAATAACGGGACCATTGATGATCTACGGCTACTAGTACAGACCAGGATGAGTAATGCCTTCGCAGAGTAGAAAACATCGTGGGTATAAATCTCAAGATATTCTTGCAGAAAAACTTGTCCTAGAAGGTTGGCCTTACGCTAAATCAACTGGCGCAGGTAGATCCGGAACAGACGTTACCGGAACTATCGGCATTGATTGGGAAGTAAAGGCTAGAAAAGATTTCAACCCTAGCGCTGCTATAAAGCAGCTAAAAGAGCGTAGTGATGGAGAAACTCTTCCAATCGCTGTACTGCGCCTTAATGGCCAGGGACCAGCAAGTGTCGGGGATTGGCCTGCTGTTTTACGGCTAGATGACTTAATTAGGCTATTAAAAGAGGCTGGATACCCTGACTTAACTCCATAAATAACGTACCTTGTTCCTTGGGTGGGCGACTAATAATCGAATCCAAAGGACTACAAACTCGTGATTGAAAAAGATACAACAGAAGAGCAGTTTTTACGTGTAAGTGCAGGTTCTAATGCACAATCCGTAGGCTCTGCTATTGCTCATGCTCTTTATGAGCGCCCTCAAGTTAAGCTTAGGGCTGTAGGAGCATCCGCAGTAAATCAGGCTGTAAAGGCAATTGCTATCGCTAGAGGCTATGTTGCCCCTAGAGGTCTTGACCTAAGCTGCCGACCAGGCTTTACCACCGTGGATTCACGGGACGGACAAATTTCAGCGATAGTCTTTACTATCAATGTAAGTTGATATATTCTTTATATTAAGAGATCTCTAAACAGTTAGGAACCCCATGGCAAAAAGCTCAATCCCAAGCCCTGACGAGGCGCTTGCAGGTATGGCAAAGCAAGGTCGCCAGCCTATGATGAAAGAAGGACTTGGTTTCACCTCTCCTTCAGCATCACCTAAGGCAGGAACACTTGTATCAAAGAAGAACACCGCAGCTGGCGATCCATCTGGAGCAAAGGGTGCACCTCGTTCAAATGTACAGGCCGCATTACCTGCTCAAGATCGTAATGGAGCTGCATACTCAATCAAGGCTAGTTATACAAAGATGACCGATCCAGCTGCTGGACAAACCCAAGCAAATGGTCGAATCATTAAGACCGCTGTAAAGCGTGACCGTACCAACTTTGATTCAGGAGCAGGCGCTTCTTACTAATTTCGTGTATGCTAGTTACTAGGTCTTAGAGGACTCCTCTAAGGCCTAGTACTGCAATTGGAGCATAAGAGGAGGCATCAGTGTCGCTACAAGATTTGTACGCAGAAGCAAAATCATTGGGAAGTATTAAGAATTGTATTGTGGGTCAGTGGGCCGCTACTCTTCCTGAAGAAGATAAAAAAGCATTTGAATTTGCTATGGAAGATGATGATTTAAGTACAAAAGATTTATTTTTATTGCTCCGTCGTGCCGGGGGCACGTTTGGCAAAACAGCTGTTCGTGACCACCGTAGAGGAGATTGTGTATGTCTTTAGCAGATGATTATGATTCAATAATTCAAGCTGGTAATCAGGGTTCAGATAAAGCTAACAAAAATATTCCAGAAGCCTGGCGTCCTCGTTCTGAAATTGGAACTGATGGTGGCTTTATTGTTTCTACTCCTAGACCAGATGGTAATACTCCTGGCGCAGAAGAGATTCTTATAGAAGCAAAGCTTGATCCTGCTGAATGGACTGTGGTCTCTCACCGACGTTCTCGTTGGCAAACATTTAATGGTGATTGGTTAGAGTCATTTAGAGTTAATGTTGTACCCGCACAAAACTCTACTGCTCCTGATTATGATCTAGAGAAACTTCTTGAGGGAATTTCAAAGTGGAAACCTGGAAAGGTTTCAGAATTAACTGGGGACCTAACTGCTGTATATAGCGTTGGTGATACCCAGTATGGTAAGGATGACACCCCTGCAATTATTGATAGAGTTCTTCGTTCTTTTGATGAGGCTGTTGAGCATCATAAATATCTTGCTAAAAAATATAACATCGGGCAGATTGCTTTGCCTCAGCTTGGTGACTGCATTGAGGGTATGACCAGCCAAAAAGGAAAGGTTATGGGACGTCATGATATAGGCGTTTCAGAACAGGTTCGAGTAGGTCGCCGTATGCTTCTTGCTCAAGTAAAGGCTATGTCCCCTCTAGCTGGAAAGATAATAGTTCCAGTAGTTCCAGGTAATCACGATGAGGTTCAACGTTTTCTAGTTGGTCGCCCAGAAGATTCTTGGCAGATTGACGTTGTTGCTCAAGTAGAGGATATTTGTAAGGAAAACGAGTTCTTACATGATCGCGTAGAGTTTAGATATCCTGCATCAGATGACAGTACTCTTACAGTTAACCTAAGCGGGGTTATGTATGGTATGGCACATGGACATCAAGCTAGGGATATGGTTAAGTGGTGGAGTGGTCAGGTTATGGGCCGTTGTTCGGTAAAGGATGCGGACATTCTCAATGTCGGTCACTATCACCATTATCGATCACAGAATGTCGGACCACGCTTATTTATTCAGAATCCTTCTATGGACAATGGTTCAGCTTGGTTTAGAGATAAGTCAGGTTTAGATAGCGCACCAGGAATTATCTCTCTTGTTGTTGGTGCAGATGTAGATCCAAGACGTGAACTTGTAGTTCTTGGAGGACGAGAGTCTCGATAGTAAAAAACCCCCGGCTAATAACCGGGGGTTTTTTATTAGTGTTCCGACCACCAAAACCCTAACAAAGTTATTGCTAAAAGTGTTACTAGGAATATCCCTTGAAAGGTTACGTGGGTTAGGTAGTACATTAAAGTGGACGATTACACATCTGACATACAGCCGTAGCTGCTGTAGAAGTTGCAGGCTTAGCAGCACCCTTAAACTTAGGGCGACCAAAGCCAACAATTGAAATCATAACCTTCTTAGGGTTTTTCTTGTAAGCACGTAGCTTCTTAGAAACTTGACCGCCATTACGTTGGCTACCCTTTTCATCAGGGCTTGTGTTTCCCTCAATGCACCATACAGTTCCATCACCATTGTCTTTAATAACGATGCCAACGTGACTGATACGATCTACGCCATCTGATGGAAAATCAAAATAGGCAATGTCCCCTGGTTCTGGATCCGCAAGATCTCCGTCAATCCAAGCTCCGGCTTTCTTAAAGGCTGCTGCTCCACCTGGAGTGTAAACAGTATTGGGTACCTTTACGCCGGCTTCATTAGCGCACCAGTTTACGAAAGAGCCGCACCATGGCTGAAAGTTAGCCTTTGTGTAGGCACCGTACTTAGTTTCATTATCCTTAGGACCTTCAATAGTCCCTAGTTCTGCTGTTGCAACCTCAATAAGACGGGCTGCTGTTCCTTGATCTGCCATTAGTTATCCTCCTTAGCCCAATCTTCATCAACTGGTTGTTCCTCTGGAACCTGTCCATCTGGCTTAGATACTGACGCTGCTGCATAAGAGATTGCTCCAGCAGAGCTAATAACGATATCTGTACCGTTTTGCTTAGCCTCTACCTTAAGATCTGATTCGCTCTTAGCTTTAGTATCTACTGCTGCAAAGGCCGCGTTAATTTCTTCTAGATCTAGCTTTCCGTCGTTCATAAAACCACGAGCTAGCTTTTCAACTACAGCTGCTACAGCTGTTAGACCAGCTACAGTTACTGCTGTGATAGTGTCTACACCTGCAATTGCTCCGGCACCAATAACTGATAGACCGCTAGCTGCAAAAGTAGCAACAATTCTTAATAAAATATTTCCGATTGATTTCATTCCTCATCCTTAGGGTTACGAATTGGGTAGGTAACGGCCCAAGCAATCAATGTTCCAATAATTGCATAGCCAACGACAGTCTTTGCAGATCCGTCTAGAACAACCCAGGCAATAAACATGCCTAACAATGTCCATAGCTGGTCAATCATGTCTTTAATGATCTTAATCAAGGTCTACGTCTCCTAACGCCTTTGCTATCTCCAGAGGCACCACCGCCACCAGAACTTCCACCGCCTCCGCCTGTAGAACCACCTGTTGTGGTTGTAGTAGCAGAAGCTGCAATACCTACTGCGTTAAGAGCGGCTTGACCCGCAATAACGGCAGCAACTACCATTTTTTGTGCTTCTTCACGTTCTTCGGGGGACATATCAGCACCAATACTTCCAAGTGCTTTCAGGGCTTGACCAGGGTCACTAAATAATTCGCCAATTAACTCCGCAGGGTTCTCTAGTAGCACGAGGGCTGCGGCAACGTCTGCTGTAATTATAACCTCGTTACCGTTTTCATCCTTCCTAACCTCAACAGGAGTCTCTGGTGGAAGGTCCTTATACTCAAGGCCTGCCTCTTTAATAGCTTCAGCAGAGACTGGGCCTCCATTGGCTTCTGCAATCAAAGCTTCCGCCACAACCTCCTTTTCAGCCTCAGTTAATTTGCCATCTGCAAGGGCATCCGTTACAGCCTCTTCCACAGATGGTGTATCATCAGAGGATGATTCTTCTATCGGATTTTGTTGCTCTGGCTCTTGTGACTCTGGTTCTTGTTCTGGTTCCACAGGCAGTTCGGGTTCAAGGGGAACCTCGGGTTCTTCGATTGGTGTTTCGGGCTCTTCCGATTGTTGTGGGTCTTCTGTGGGTTCTGATGGCTCTTCTGTGGAAGGCTCAGTAGATGAAGTATCAGTTGAGTCATTTGTTGAATCAGCTTCGTCATCAGATGAAGGGTCAGTTGGAGTCTCAGGGTCAGTATCAGGAGTGGATGATTCCTCTTGAGAAGGCTCTTGTTCGGGCTCTTGAGGATTTGGAGAATCAGTAGATGGATCAGTTTGAGGAGTTGTGGAATCAGGAGTTGTTGAAGGCCCGTCAGATGGTGGATTCGTGGATGGCTGAGGGTTCTGAGGACTTGTTGATTGAGAAGATTCTTGAGCAGGAGGAGTTGGATCGGGAGCAGGTGCAGGAGTCTGTTCGCCTTGCGACCCAGACTGCTGTTGAGTCGCTTGCGAAGCTTCAGTTGCTGAAAGCGCAGATATTGTCGCAACAGTCTGAGAAACCACAGCAGTAGCGGTATCCGCTAAAGTATTTGCAGTAGCAACGGCGGTTGTTAGGTTTTCCTGAGCTGTTGTTAAGTTTGATTGCTCAGTTGTTAGGTTTGTTTGAGCCGTTGTTAGGTTTGTTTCTGCAGTTGTTTTTGCCTCTGTAAGAGTAGTAAGGGTTGCTACTGCCTCTTCTTTAACCTCTGTTTTATCAGTAACTACCGCTGTTTGGCTTTCAATTTGAGCCGCTAAAGTTTCGTTAGTTACATTTGTCATTGGTTTTACAGCAGTATTTGTTGCTTCACGAACACCAATACGAGGACCATTCCAAAGGTTAGCTGTGTTACCTGCAACTGTCGCTACTCCAGTCCATTCCCCAGAAGTAGGGTTTACGGTCATAGTCCAATTAACATTGGTAATAGGGCCATTTGCATCACCAAATCTGTGTAGATCCCAGTCCACAGCAAGTGTTGTTTCTGTAGTGGTTACTGTTATACCAGCACCTGTTCCGGCACTTTGGAAGTCAGATCCAAAGACTGAGATGCTTGGGCCTTGGGGAAAGTCCCACCAGTTGAAGTCACCAGTACCGAAGGTAATAGTTGCCTTTGAGGTCACGTAGATCTGGCTAGCTGTTCCTTGACCTTCGTATACGGTGTTTCCCATTTTAATATCAAAAGGTGTTTGAATCTTTGTAGCAGCGTCCCACATGGCTGGAAGAGTTGTAGTTGTAACCGTTGGTGTTTCTGGAGCTACAGGGGCTACGTACCCCTCAGTTGTATATGTCTTGCTATCTGATGGCGTATTTTGAAGTTCTGTCAGAGTGTTTTGAGCATTTGTAAGGTTAGTTGTAGCCGTGGCAACAATGGCAGTTTGAGAGTCAACTGCGACTGTGGCTGTAGCAACGGTAGCTGTGGCTGACTCAACAATTGTTGTAGCGGTGGCAACTACTGCTGTCTGAGATTCAACCGCTGTCTGAGCAGCTACTGCTGTTGCTGTAGCGGACTCTGCTGCTGAAATTGCGGTTTGTGCAGCCAAAATTGGTTCAGAAGCGGCAGAAATTACAGTTGCAGTAGAACTATCGATAGCTGTATTTAATGTTACAGTTGCAGTCGTAATTTTTTCCTGAACGGAGGCTACCGTTGGAGCTACTACTGCTGTTACCGTTTCTGATGGGGATTGTTGTTGGGTGGATACAGGGGCACTATCCTGAGAAGGAGAAGCTAGAACTGTATCGGAACTTGTGGATTGAGTCTGAAGAGAAGTTGAAGTGGTCTCAGGCGAAGGTGAAGACACAACAGTTGGACTTGGATCGCTGGGCTGCGAAGAATCAGGAGTGGGCGAAGGAGATGGTTCAGGGGAAGACACAGGAGTGGCCGAGGTCGAACTCGTACTGGAAGTTTGAGGGTCCGAAGTTACAGCAGAAGGTGCTGGACTTGGAGATGGAGCTGGATCAGTTGAGGTCGAAGACTGTGTGGAAACAGGACTAACAACCACCGTATCTACAGTGGTTTCGTCTGCTTTAGCTGAATTTTGTCCCAGAATTGATAGAAATAGTATGAGGATTAGTGCTGCGAATAGGCGCAGTGCAAGTATTTTTTTCTCCTTCTATCTATGTTCATACTTTAACATGACATGGTGTAATTTATGTATCATAGTTTCCCCTACATCTTATTTTCTTCGGGAGTTTTAATGACACCACAAGACTGGGCAGCTTTTTGTCTAACAATTGCATCACTAATTGGTTCAGTTGCTATTATGGTTCGTTGGATGGTTAAACACTATCTAGCTGAACTTAAGCCAAATGGTGGTAGCAGTTTAAAAGATAGTGTCAATAGACTTGAACAAAGAATTGATGATCTGTATACATTACTAGCAGAGAAAAAATAATAAGGAGTAATAAATGAAACTAGATCCAAAACTTGCAGCGGCCCTCGCATCATATGGTCGCTCTTTTCTAGCAGCAGCTGTAGCTCTATGGACTACAGGAAACACTGACCCTAAGGCTCTTGTAGCGGCCGGTTTAGCAGCTGTACTTCCAGTAGCGCTTCGTGCTTTGAATAAGAAAGACCCAGCTTTTGGCCTTGTAGCCAACCTAGCTCTTCCAGCCATCACAAAGCAGATAAACGATATCCTGGATGAGTCAAAGAAAAAGACCGCTAAGAAAGCCACAGCCAAGAAGACAAAGTAAACTTCTGATATGGCATCCTCACATCAGAATTGGCAGTACCTAGGAGCTAGCGGGTACATAGGCGCTTACACCACCACAGGTGGTGGAGGCACGCCTATCGTACCTCGCAGCTCTATGGATTTCTTGCGTCTTGGTGTAGGTAGAACCCCTTCAGCAGAGTATCCAGATGGATATCTAGGCACTATCCGTTCTCGTAGAGATGATCGCGGTAACGGTACTGATACTGTTTTAGATTCTCTTAAGTCAAGACAAAATCAAAGAGGATATCAACGCGGTGTTCATAAGGGTGAACGTATTGATCCAGGTCAATACATGTGGCCCGCAGCTTTAAAGCCAGATCGTAGAATTAAGATTGGTGCAGAGCTTACAGAAAACGATGGCTCATTAACTATGAATGTTCGTAGACATGCGCCTAAACAAGAGTTAGCTCCACGCCCACATCTGGTTAATGATGGTAAAGCAAATATCTCTTCAAACGTGCCTGCTGAATTTAATCCACGCATCGCACAGCAATTTGTACATTTACAACCAAGGTGGAAATAATGCCGCAACAAGATAGCGTTTATGATGTCACTAAGGGAAGACCTATTGTAGATAACGGTCCAGAGATTCGTTATGACTACATGGGGCCATTTGGCAGCGTACAAGAAGCCTTGCTAACTAGAGCGGTTCGCTCAGTAACTCTTCCAGCAATGATGATTCAGGATATTGTCCGCCCACCTCTTCCCCAGGTACAGCTATTCCCACCTAGATTTGGATATAGAACCCGTGAGCTTGGTATCCAAGATGTAATGAATGTTGACTCAGAGTTTCAGCCAACCCGTACAGACTTCAGCCAATCAGCCGGATCCTTCCAAGGAACCGGTCGAAATGTTAGCGAGTCAGTATGGTAGACGCTATTAGTACTGAAACTATCTATGATGGTAGTGTTGAGTGTCCTAAATGTGGCCTATTTATGACCCCAGTTGAAGCAATGTACACTGATGGTAAAATGTGTCCAAGCTGTCGTAATGGACTTTATGGCAAGCATATGAAACGAGCTATGAGTGAGCGCTAAAACTGGTGGAAAAGCCCCACGTCGTTCGGTACCTCGTTCTTCAGCCGCCCCTAAAGCAACTAAGCCTAGAACAAAAGCAGAATCTTCTACACGCCAGGTGCGTACCCCAGAGTGGGATAGACGATCTTCTGGAAGATGGACAGGTGGTCAGGCCTACACACTAGCTCCAGGATCTGAGCAGGGTATGGCTCGACGTAGAAACACTAAAAAGTATGTAGCTAGAACCAAAAGAGTTATTCGCCCACGCATTCAAAAGCGCCCAAAGGCTGACAATTAAAGAAAATAGAGAGATACTGGCCTTATGAAGACCGCAGTAGCCGCAGCCGGAGAAGGCCCAGAGAAGAAAAACTTTGGCGTGCCTGGATTAAAAAACTCCAAAGACTATAAGCCTACTTATGAGCGTAAAGAGAACCCAGCTAAAGCTAAGAAAGCTTCAGCAGGTGCCGGATCAGATGATGGTCCATCTAACCCTAAAAAGTCTTTAAATAAGGAGTTGGGGAAAAAAGCTCAGTATAAGGTTGTACCATTAAAGGTAAAGACTAAAAAAGATTTAGAGAAACATGCCCCAGCAAACAAGAAGGGTAGTAAAAAATGAATTCAGTACCTCGTAGAGAGAATGCCTCACAACGTGGAAGCTTTACCCACAGCGTTCGAGCTAAAGACGGTAGCTGGTCTGGTTCAGTAACCCCTATGGGAGCGACTTCGGCTGCTCATGCAAAGGGCATTATTGAACAAGATGGTAAATACGAAGTTACTACAGGTAAGGATTAACTATGAACTTTGTACCTCGCCGTGAGAAAGTACGCAAAGGTTTTACATCTCCAAACGGAATTGCTTTACTTGCTAAGGCAGCTGGATCTAACAAGCCAGCAACTCAGCCTTCTTCAGTGAGAAAAGTAACTCCTCTTTATGATCAAGAAAAGGATAAATAATGGCAACTAATGAATCACGCTCACTTAATACCTCATTAAATGAGGGAGCAACTGACGGTAAATATCGTAAGGTACGTCCTAATACAACTGTTGCCGACCCTTCAACCGGTGACGACATTATGCGTGCTAACCGCAGCGGTCTAAACCCATACTGGAACTATGACTTTATTGAGCAGGAAGCGTCTGTAAAGGTCAACCCTTTGTCTAGCAAGTCGTCTAACTCTCGTCGTTCTCCTATGCCTGTTGCAGACATTGAGAACAATCAAATGGGTGCTAACTACTAAAATGGGGCTTTTTAATTTTGTACGGCCACGTAAATCAGTAACTGCCTCACGTGCAGACGGTGGTGCGGCAGCAGTCTCTGCGTTTGCACCTCCACGTGCAGGAGCACCTACGCGTCCTTTGCCAAAAGCAGTTCGCGGACAAAGACCGCCTTCAGGTGATCCAACTCCTCTTTCCTCAACACGTGCTCCAGGTCCAATAGATCGTGGTAATTCACCACTTGCAGATGAACCAAGAACTGAAGCTTGGGGGGCAAAGATGGCCGGTATCCATAACACGGCTGGATTTATAGGAAGTGATGGAAAGCGGCACTAATGGACGACATGGGCACACCATCTGACAAGCACCCTGCACACAGGGGGCTTAAGAATGCTGGCCATAAGTTTTTTGATCAAAATCTTTCTGATGCAGAGAACAGAGCCAGAAACGCTCATTTTGATACTGGCGCTTCAGAGCACTTAGGGGAGAATGTAGTGTCACTTGCTGCGTTTGCACGTAAAAAAGCGGCACGTAAACCTGAGGGGTACTAATGGCTAATATGAGTTTTGAGGAGAGAGAGCAGCTCCCTGCCACCGTTCAAGTACCAGAAAGAGAACCACGTAAAAAAGTAGAGCACACTACTTCCGGTTCTTACGCAGACAATACTGATTTATTAGATCCAATTCGTCGTCAAAGATACTACCCAGAACTTGGTTTACACGGATTAAAACAACACATTGACTGTGAGGCTACGGAGAGTGCTGACGGACACTCAGGCCCAGCAACTCATTTTATACAGATGCCTGGTGAAGGTGAAGATCAAAGAGAGGCGGTGTGTGCAGTCCACCATGCTCGCCTAACTCAAAAAGCTTTAGAATTAGGTAACTATGACATTAGTAGTACCCGCATACATCCAGATGATGTACAAAAACATTTAGCATTACGCGGAATTCAAGAGCGAGAAAAGCGTACATATATGGAGCGCAATCTTGTTCATCAAGGTTTGTCTGGAGAGGACGCTCTTTGGGATCGTACTTCTGAAGAACTTGGAAAAGGCGGGGGTTCCGGAGCAAGTCATTTAGAAGAAGTAAATGCTCGTAGAACAGAGTCTCAAAAAACCGATACTTTAGCGAGAGCTTTAGAACGCGCTAGAGAATCTGGTGGTCGTGCTACTCCAACACCTAAAATAGATGTAGACGGCACAGATATGGATTTGGGAGAATCAAACGCCTATCTATCATCTATACGTCGTAAGTTAGACCCAGAAATTGAAGGTGCCCGAAAAGGTAACACTGCACATTATTACATGGCAGGTGTTAAGAACCCTGAAGGAACAGAAGAGGGGGTTCCTAAATCAACCCGTAGATTTAATTTAAATAAGGCTGGCGTACCTAATCCTAAGGGTGGACGTAAAAAGAAAGACCGTTCTGTCCCATGGGATACAAGCAACGAGAACTTACCGGGCTATACCGAGGAAGAGATGATTGCCAATCCGGCTCTTCGTGCTTCTCAAGAGGCCCGTCTTGCTTCAGGAACTCCATTAGAAGGTATAAAGCCAAGAGGTTTTTCTAAGACTCATAATAAAGCAATTAAGGTTACTCTCACCGGAATGGCTAAAGAAGCTCCAGAAGTGGGGATCATTGAGGCTTTTGCTAACAGGCGTCAGGCTCGTCAAGACAAAGAGACTACTAGTACTATGGCCTTACATACAGAGGCAGAGCGTCTTAGAGGTATTGAGGCAGCTAAAACCGCTGATCGTGAATTACGCGGGGCAGCCTTCAGAGTAGGAACTGAAGAAAAGTAGTAGTAGGATATAGCCCTCACTATTGGAGGGACTATGACTATACCTATTCTGGGTCAAGGCAATCAGCCTGCTGATCAAGGAACATACACAGAGATCAAGGACGATGGTCCTAAGATTCGCCTGTTGTATTGCTATAACTGTAAGACCATTGAAGAGATTCCTGATTTTGAGGGTCATCCAGATGATGATGTAACTCTTCAGATCTTAGTTGAACGTCATGAATCCGCTGGTGTTCCCCACACTGGTTTTCTATCTAAGATCGGAGTTAAGTTGTACTCCCGTCCAGAAGTTAAGAAACAAGTTATTGAAAATCTACGTAATCGAGTTGGTGGCGGCCTTGCTGACCTAGACCCTGATTACTACACAACAAAAGCAACTTTCTATGATGATGCAATGAAGTGTTACTCGGAACATTTGCGTCCTAAAGAAAGCTGTTATGATTGGCGTGCAAAGAATAAGCGCCTAGTTCCAAAGAACACAGCGGAGCTTCGTAAAGAAGCTGGGTTGATGAGTGCAGCAAAGTCTGCTGGAACTAACGTCTTTCTTTGTGATTTCTGCCCAGTAAAAACTTATTACGCAACCCAGCAGCGCAAAGCTGCAGGCCTATACGATTAGGATATAAAATGGAAAACGATAAAGTAGAAGAAACAACTTCAGATGCACCTAAGTTACTGACGGGTTTTGCAGTACTTGTTGGCATGGATGGTTCGGTATACGTAGAGCGTAATACTCAAGCTATTTCACTGCCCCTAGATAGAGAAGCAACTCTTATTGAGGTACGTCGCTATTGCTCTGAAATTCTTATGGATATTCAGGCTCAATCATCTGCCGAATACACAGTTCTTCGCCTAGCGCAAGCACAATCTTCTAAAGAATAACGTTTGACGTAGACGTAACGACAAAGAGCAGGAAGAATATAACTATGAATATAGTTCCTGGCTCTACGTCGTACTTCAGTGCCCCCTCCTCAGAGCTAGATCCTAAGCTCTTCCAGGGAACTGAACTACAACCTTGGGTACGCACAGGTGTACTATCGTTATTGTTCGACTACCTTGCCAGACACTTCTCAAATCCACATCAGTGGACAAAAGCCTGGCTCGCCGGCTCTGGAGTTTCCTATCAATGGGAAGCTTCCAGAGAACCTGGTGACCTCGACTGTCTTGTAGGAATAGATTATGTAAACTTCCGTAGATTTAATACGGACTATGCTGGATATTCTGATGCTGAGGTTGCATCCACATTTAATGAGGGATTCAATTCTGAATTAATGCCCCACACTAAAAATTGGGAGGGCTACGAATTAACTTTTTATGTTAATGAGCAAAGTGATATCAGGGATATAAACCCTTATGCAGCATACGACCTTATAGGTAATTTTTGGACCGTATCTCCAGATAAGAATCCTCAGCCTCCATATAGCAATGCTTGGGAACAAAGATCAATAAGAGATGAAGAAACTGCCAAGGAGATGCTCTCCCGCTACACCGCGGCCCTAGAAGAAGTTCGTGGAGCATCAAACCCTGCTCACAGAATTAATGCAGAAAGAAAATTGCAGCTCGCCGCAGACCAGGCTATAACTCTTTATGATGATATACATGCTGGAAGAAAAACCGCATTCAGTAAGATTGGATCTGGGTATTCAGATTTTAATAACTACCGCTGGCAAGCTGGTAAACGTTCAGGAATCATTCAGGCTTTGCGATCTATTAAAGAACTTAAAGACTCACAGGAAAAGCAAGGACAACTGCAAACTTACGGTATAGAACTGCCTACCGCGGATACTTTAATTAGGAGAACACTGAGGAACTAAATGGCTACAGCATTTGTTGCACTAGACGGAGTATTAAAAACAGAAGTAGGCGATCCAATAGCAGAGGGCGTAAAGCTCTTTAGAATCTTGGCTGAACATTACCGGGTAATCATCGCTTCTGATCTTAGTCCTGCCCAGACCGAGCACTGGCTTCGTACTAATCTAATAGTCGGGTACGGAGATATCTATGATGATAGATACTTCTACGAGGGACAGGACTTGCGTTGCCGGCAGCTAGCTATAGCTCAAGCTCAAGGACGTGTTGATTTATTTGTAGACCCAGATGCAGATCGCTGTGCCTTTGCTTTATCCAGAGGCGTACCAACTATGCTCTTTGCTGCCCCTAAGTTTGTACGTACAACCAGAAAAGTGCGGCCATGGGAAGATTTAGCTGAAGAAGTAGAGCGTCAACGCCAGGCATTGATGGAATCCCATCTAGGAAGCAATGTAAAGCGGTTCGAATGAGCATTGTATTTATGGGCGGAGAAATTCCCTCAAACAGATTGCTCCTAGAAGATATGGGTGTCAAAAGCGTAGGGGTCAGCTTCTGGGGCCTACGAAAGCGTGGACTGCCCAAAAGCAAAACCTATCTATTATCAGAGAAGTACCCAGATGATGTAAAAATCTATTTAACTGCAGGTACAGCCGCCACAGTGAATTTATCAGCTCGGGAAGCTGAGGAATTTGCCGCGGACTATGAAGACTTTATCGCAACTAACTATGATCGTATTTCGGGGGTAGTAGAGTTCGATTCCCCCGTCCTAGGAGCTAGCTGGATCGAAGAGCAGAGAAGAACAATTGGGTGGGAACTTGGGTCAAAATACTGGCCAGTATGGAAACCAGAAATGGGGCATGCAGCCCTATTCTCCCTCTCTGAGAAATGGGAGAACGTTGCCCTACTTGGGGAGACAATAGAGTCTGATACGACCTTAGCCGGCCGCACACGGGCCTTACAGGGGCAGTTTGGAACTAACTATCATGGGATTGCCTGTGCTAAGCCAGATAACCTACGCCAGGTCCCGCTAGCTACAGCCAGTACTTTGGCTTGGCTATCTCCAATGATGCGAGGTGAGACAATAGTTTGGGATGGCACCAGATTGGTGCGATACCAGAAAAAAATGAAAGACCAGGCCCGGCCCCGTTATAAATCCGTTATAGAAAAAGCAGGGCTAGACTTCGATAAGATTCTCAATGATGATAATACAGAGGTAACCCGCCTCGCAATTTGGTCCTACCAGGAGCTGGAGAAATCCGTGGATAAAAAGAAACCGCCGCACCTATCAGTAGTAGATGGTGAGAAGTTATCTGATAACAGTGTGGACATAGATAGTCCAGGTTCTGCGGAAACACTAGGGTTAGATCCTGATAACAGGGCCCTAGAAGTGCGGAAAGATTCCGACGTTGAACGTACTAAAATCATAGAGAGAGACCCATCAGAATCGCGTACTTTGCCGGTATTTTCGGTAAATACGAAGACTGTAATCGATAAAGATGAGAGTGGTCGTGACCTGATAAGAGACGTTCCAGTGCTTGAAACTACGTCTGTCTCATTACGTCAATGTAATTCATGTTTTGTTGCCGCTAACTGCCCGGCTTTCAAGCCAGACAATGCCTGTGCATTCAACCTTCCAGTAGAAGTAAAGACTAAAGATCAACTTAAGGGTTTGTTAAATGCCATTATTGAGATGCAGGGTGCAAGAGTCGCTTTTGCTAGATTTGCGGAAGAACTTAACGGCGGTTACCCGGATCCAAACACTGGGCAGGAAATTGACCGATTATTTAAGATTGTTAAGAGTTTGAAGGAATTAGAAGATAACCGAGAATTCGTTAGAATGACCGTAGAACGTCAAACTACGGGTGGTGTAATGTCAGCTTTATTTGGTGATAGAGCTAACACCCTTAGGGAGATGCCGAACGGTGGGATTTCCGAGGAGGATACCACTAGAATAATCTCTGACCATATAGAGTGATTATGTAAACACACCCACATTAACGAGAAGGGCACTACTTTGTTTTCTTTTAAATTAGCCGAAGACTTTGTTAACTCATATAAAGGTAAGACTGTTCCTTGGGGATACTCAGACGCAGCAGGAAATAGCGTAGGAGAAATTACTTTCTTGAGAACATACTCTCGGCTTAAAGAGGATGGGACTAAAGAAACTTGGGTAGAGGTTTGTGAACGTGTTATCAATGGCATGTACTCTCTACAAAAAGACCATGCAAAATCCCAGCGACTTCCATGGTCAGATTCAAAGGCAGCAGCATCTGCCAAAGAAGCTTTTGATCGCCTATTCCAGTTGAAGTGGACTCCACCAGGACGTGGACTATGGGTAATGGGAACTTCAATTGTTAATGAGCAGAGGAACTCTGCCGCCCTACAGAATTGTGCTTTTGTTTCTACAACAGAAATGACAAAGCTCAACCCAGCAAAACCATTCGCATTCCTTATGGAAGCCTCCATGCTTGGCGTGGGAGTTGGCTTCGATGACAAGGGCGCAGACAAGGAATTCACAATCTATGAACCACAGCCAGATACCGAACCAATCATCGTCCCGGATACCCGCGAAGGTTGGGTCGAGTCAACCTCGGCCGTCATCAATTCCTACCTTAAGCCAGATTCGAAGAAGCCTATCTTTGACTACTCACAAATCCGACCAGCAGGTACTCCGATTAAAACCTTTGGAGGAACTGCCGCGGGACACGAACCTCTAGAGCGTTTGCATAACTATATTCATAAATTGTTTAAGGGACGTGCCGGTGAGAAACTGACCCGTAAAGATATTGCGGATATCGGTAACCTAATTGGTGTTTGCGTAGTATCAGGAAACGTGCGACGTTCCGCGGAACTCCTAATTGGCAGAATTGATGACGAGGACTTTCTCAACTTAAAGAATGCCAACGTTTATCCTGAGCGTAACTCCTATGATCCTAAAAACCCAGGTTGGGCTTGGATGTCTAACAACTCCGTAGAGGCAAAGGTCGGCTCTGATTTCTCTAAAATCATTGACGGTATTGTGCTTAACGGTGAGCCAGGTGTAGTTTGGATGGATGTTTCCCGTAAATACGGACGTCTAATTGACCCACCAAATAACAAGGATTGGCGAGTTGCTGGATATAACCCTTGTGCCGAGCAGAGCCTAGAGTCCTTTGAAATGTGCACCCTTGTAGAGACCTACTTGAATAGACACGATTCGTTGGAGGACTTCAAGCGCACCTTAAAGTTTGCCTACCTATACGCCAAGACCGTAACCCTACTCCCAACCCACTGGGAGGAGACAAACGCCATCATGCAGCGCAACCGCCGTATTGGTACCTCAATCTCAGGTATCGCTAACTTTGCAGACAACAATGGCTGGACTGTCCTACGTGATTGGCTAAACGAGGGGTACTCTGTTGTCAAGGGGTACGACGAGTCTTACTCTGAATGGTTGGGTGTTCGCCAGTCAATTAAGATGACGACAGTCAAGCCATCAGGCACGGTGTCAATTCTTGCAGGTGAGTCACCTGGAGTTCACTGGGCTTCAGGAGGTAAGTTCTTTAATAGAGCTATTCGCTTTGCCAACTCTGACCCAATGCTGCCTCTATTTAAGATGGCAAATTATCGGGTAGAGCCGGCTTCAGAATCTCCAGATACAACCTCGGTTGTCTTCTTTCCAATTAAGACTAGTGCTAAGCGTGCCGAAAAGGAAGTATCGGTTCATGAGAAGGTTGCCCTTGCGGTTGTTACTCAGCGATACTGGTCAGATAACTCGGTATCCGTAACTGTGACCTTTGACCCAGAAAAAGAAGCCGACAGCATCGCATCTATCCTGCACATGCATGATGGTCAGCTTAAGACTGTTTCATTCTTGCCTATGGGCAACACCGTATATCCACAGATGCCCTACACTCAGATTACTGAGGAAGAGTATGAGGACGCCCGCATGAAGTTATTCCCAATTGACTTCGCCGGAGTATACGCCGGTATGGCAGCTGACGCGGTGGGCGAGGCCTATTGCACCACAGATGCCTGTGAGGTTAAATTGATCAAAGATAATAAATAATAGGGTACGATTTCTACACCTACTAGTACTGGGAGCTGCTATGGAAGATCTAGATCCAGATCTGTTTGACGAAGACTTTGAAGATGACTTCGAAGACTTTGATTTAGATGATGAAGAGTTAGACGAGCTAGACGACTTACTTCTTGATGAGTTGGATAGCGACGAATCAGACTCGTAAAATTCGCCAACACAAACATTTGGCCCCCCGTCCGAAGACGAGGGGCCATTTGATTTGTGTCTTATTTGCAGGTGCAATTACCGCAACTGCAAGTATTTTCTTCTTCTGTTTCTTTAAGTTCTTTAACTATATCGTTAACTGTTTTGATAGGCAATACTGTTTCGAAGTCCATTATGCAGACTCCTTCCAGCTTAGCTCACCTGATAGATGTGTAGGCTTGTCAGCCTCATTGGTTGCTTGTACAACCATCTTAATAGATTTACGTGGAGTATTTTCCTGAACGTACGCCTTTAGGTAACGCTTAGCTGCTGATGGGTTAGCCCATGCAGAGTGCACACCCGGACCATCTGAGATTGCTCCAGACGTCCCTTCGATAATAGTGAGAAGCCAAGCCCCACCCTTTTCTACAGATGTGTTTTTAGTAAGCGTTGCTTTTAGTGTTTTTGTTATTTTAGCCATGTGCTATTCCTAACCTAGTTTTATATCTTGGTCAAATCCTACCTGTTTTAAGTCACGTAGAATATTTTTTGCAGCTCGCCAGTCCCCCAAAGAGTTACCCCCAAAGAATACCACCTTGTGGGTGGTGGGGTTTTCCACCCGTATATGCTGCTTACCTTTGGTGACTCTCACCTCTAGTCCAGCATCTTGCAGGGCAGATACTAGCTTGCGTATGTGTTTATCTCTAACAGTATTGCTAGCAAATTGCATGTCTAGCATGTATTTTTCCCTTCTTGTGTGTTGTAGAATATACGTGTAAGCTCTAACTAAGAGTTCACTACGTCAATTGAGGTCCTCCGGAGTGCTACCGGAGGCTTCTTCTGGTTCATACTTACCTAAGTATTCGATTTTAGAAATCATATGACTTTCCCCAGGTCTAGTACAATCAGTCAATCTAATCCACTGCCCTAAGTTTTCGTCAAACACCTCTAGAGACCAGTTGTTGTTTTCCGGTTTTCTAGGGTCGTCTATACGCCACTCAGCTATGTGTACGTCAAACGTTAGTTTTAAGTGATGAATTGCCATTTTAATCCCTTCTTAGTCTTCGGGGAAATAATCGAATATGTCCGCATCAGGTTCAATATACGTACGTATATGGCTGTATGACGGCCACTCTACTTCTTTTATACACCTCCCTTTAGAATACATGTTGTATCCAGCAAAGTCACATCCGGATTCATCATATGAATGATAGATGTTTGTGTTGGGGAATTGTTTTGCCAGCATAGCTATGGCCGGTATTGGCGGAGACCATGCACTATCAAACGACATCTGAACAACTCGTTCTTCTGGATCCGTATATGTGCTGTATCCGGGAGAACGACTCATACTGTCATCATAGATAGTTGCTTCTATATCCCATTTGGTACCCCAGTTTGCAACTTGCCAGTCGTACCAATCTTTAGCTCCGTAAAGTTCTGTTAATCTTTTTACATCATCCTCATCCCTATTGGGAGAAGACTTAGACTGTAACTCTTCCGGAGTAGTTATTATCTTTCTTAAAGATAACTTTGTATCAGAGCCTTCTACTGCTTCTAGTAATCTTGTTACGTCTTCAGTAGGGCCTTTTATTATTAAAGTATTTTGACACCAATTAGGCATCTTCTTCCTCCTTTTCTTCTACTTCCCATACCTCTACCCCTTCCCATTCCAAAGGCATGGCTAATTTACAGTCATCCAGAATGTTTCCAAATGAGTCAAGACCCTCTGCTTCAGCGTCCCATTTCTCATTAGTTTCAATTTCTACATCATAGTAAACAGATGCCTTACAACGCACGAGGTATTTAGACATTAGTCCAGTCCTAACTGCTTTTGCATATCAATCATCTTATCGATATCAGTTACTTGGTTAGGAGTTTTATCATCATAGTCATCTCCAAAGCTATACGTGATGTTGTTCCCTTCATCAATAATGTACATAGCTCCTTCTGATATACATAGGCCTTCCCAAGTCATAGACTTACGTTGTTCTGGAGAAGCCTCTCCGTACATAAGTGCGTCGTACTCTTCTCCTACTACTTCCCAATCTACTTTTTCATATGAGAAGTAAGTATCGTGACAGCTAGCCATATATTCAGCTTCACGGGAACTTGTAGCAGTCCCGTGTTTACGGCATTCGTCGCAATACCAGATCCACGAATTCTGGAATACTGTGTTGCCACATACTCGTGAGGTTATTAGATCTTTTACCTGCATTTGTTACTCCTTTACTTTAGTTGTGCGTAGTGTTCCGATTGTTTGTGTTGGCCATAGATATGGCCGGTCATCTTCAACTTCAAACTGATAATGAATTGGATCTTTGCGTTTGAGGTTTGATTGATGACTCTCGTGGAATTCTTGGTTACCCAACCACCACGGATCTGTATATGAATCGACAGGGAGTTTGTCCATTAACTCGATAACTTGTTTGGCAATGTTATCTTTGTATCCTAAGGACACCCATCGTGCACACATGACTATCGTGTATATAGCAAGGTTACCTTCGTGACCTCGCCACATTACGGCTGCCGGATGATTGACCCAGCCTTTAGTCATTCCCAGATTAGCTTTGAGGATTTGGAATGCTTCCACCCTCTGTTTGCCCAGCCGTTTCATGTCCAGTGTTTTCGCCACTGCTGTATACGTTGGGAACGGAAGGAACGTATTTACCATTGTCATCTCCATTCGGTTTAATTACAAAGTCAGGTTCGGTTTTATAACAAAGTTCCATAACCTTTGCGTGAAGTTCTTCTCGCATTTTAGTAAGCAGCTTTCCTGGATACCCTAAACTTGCTGCTCGCATAAGAACTTTATTTAAAGAGTAATCTGGTCCGTGGACTGATGCATAACCTACATGCTTGTAGAATTCCTCCATTGCACCTACTTCATAAGCTAATGAAGCTGTTACAACAATGAAGGGGATATCATCTTCTACATTTGAGTAGGTTGACATATGTCCAAGGAAGTCAATTACCTCTTGGGTGTCATAGTATTGTGGCAAGCCTAAAAGAAAGTCTCTGACTTGAAAGTCATTGTTCACTGCATAGACAATCTTGTTAAACACTTCCCCCTCTGGCATCTCCTTACCGATACAGTTTCGTATAAGTTCGCATGCCTCTTTACGAGTTATGGTTTCAGTTGTCATTCTTATCCTCCTCAGTTGTAATTGAGAAGCCTGTTTCTGTACGGGTTACGGTTACCCCGGGAAATTCAGACTCAATTGCAGACTTTGTTTCTTCGAATGTGTCGTACTTGTGAGATAGTTCTTCTAACCTACTCATATCAGCTAGGGTCATGCTCATTTGTTTCCTCCTCTAGTCCTAGCATTGGTAGTAAATCTTCCGCTTTGTGTTTGATTAACAGTTTGCGGGTTGCAGCTTTATACAGTTCGTATATCGCATCCTCGTGAGACTTCATAGCCTCACTGCTCATGTATAGTTCACTTTTCTTACTCATGCAAGTACCCCTAGTTCTAGACCGTTGTTAAGTGCCCACTCTTGAGCTGTTGATATAGGCTCAATAGAAAGGTTAGCTCCACCGTCTGCTAGTAGGTCTGATGCATGTAACATGAACATCTCTGCACTATCGTAGTCTTGAAAGACTTCGATTAGTTCTTGTGTTAATGAATCGTATACTGTGTACATTTTTACCTCCTAACGCATTCTCGAACGCTTTTTGATGGCACTTACTACAACCTGTTTTGCAAAGGGAAGCAGGTCTTTAGCATTACTAATACGAGCAAACACTTCCGACTTGTGTCGTAGTTGTTCTTCGTCTAGTTGTTTATGGTCTTCAACGTAGTACTTCCACTCTTTATCGTCCATGATTAAGGTCATGGCTGTGAGTACTCCACGACGGCCAATACGTTCGATTAGCTCATCATTTTTGTTTGTGTTGAAGACGCCGTCGGTGACTATGAACAGCATCTTATTCTTCTTGCGGGAAGACATAAGCAACTGCTCTGCTGCAAGCAATGTTGGATACGGTTCTGTACCACCATTGCCATAGATGAACTTGTACTTGGTTTTGTGTGCAAGCTCGTTACGGGTATACGCAACCTCAGCAGCATCATCAAATGCATAGACTGTGACTGGGGCTTGTATATGCTCTAGAGCACGCTTGATTGTCCAGCATGCAATAGATGCTTTCTTATCGTTACGTCCGCTAGACATGGAGCCAGAACGGTCGACAAGAATGACTGCTTCAATATCACAGCCATCATCGCCTTCATCCCAACGGTCAAAGGCTTGATCAATTTCACAGCCTCTGATTACACGCTGTACATTTAGACGACCAGTTGGTGTCTCCTTGTACCACGTAGGTTCTGAGTCATCACGAAGACGTTGAAGTTCCTTTGCAAACTTGCGATAGGAAATCATTGCTTCTTGAGGCACATCAGTTGCTTCAAACTTACCTCGCTTAGTGATGTCTTCATGCTTTCCGTCTCCACCAATAATTACTTTCTGTTTGGTTTTGACATCAGCTTGAACATCTTTACGGGCAAGGACATCATCAATTGCATTGTTTAGCATGTCATTGATTTTGTCTGGCAGCCCGCCTAGACTAGGTGCGTGTCCCGAACCTGCTTGCGTAGATGTAGGGTTGTTTACATTTCCATCCCGTATATCTAACGCTTCTTGAACAGATGTTGGGGCTTTTGAATTTGTCTGACTAGATGAATTACCATCATTGTTAGACATGTCTTGTGGTGAGTCTTGAGAAGATTGAGAGTTACCTTCGGCTTGCTTACTTGCCTGTGCCTTAGGTTTAGGTACATAGGTTGATTCTTTAGTTCCTATGCCCTTTGCTCGTTGAGCATCCTTCTCTTGTGCCTTACCTGGCTCTGGACGACCTTTGGATATAGGGCTACGTTCACCACACTTGTTGGGACCGCCGTCCATATCCGATGTCATACCCATAGGTACACACACCTCGTCGTAGAATCGCTTGATAAGTTCTTTTGCTTTGTCATACCCAGCAGGGAATGCAAGCAATCGATACTCATCTACGATGTCAATGATTGCTGGGATTAGTTCAGGGAATGCAAACTCATCTCTGAATGCTTGTCTAATCTCAACAGGGAGATAACGACGTCCACGAATGCAGACATAGTTACCGTTTATATCCTCTGAAGTACCTAACCAACGAGCAACTGTTGCTGTTAAATAGGGTGCGATAGAGGGATACCTACCAGTAAGCAGAGTTTCGATACGCTGATCCTCCAAGATATTAAATGCTTGGAAGTAGTTGTTATCTATAACCCACTTAACTAGTTCTGTGCCTTTGCGAGGCGTATACAGGTGATGCGCTAGCTCGTGATAATTCAAGCCGTTCACCTGAGTCAATGTCTCTAGGTCTATATCTTCAATCTCACTTAGATTGATATAGATTGCAGCACCATCTGACCACGCTGGTGCGGGGCCATCTGGTACGACATTGACTATAACTGGGTCGCCAGTTAGAACGCGGTCCGCCTGTTCGTACACGCGGCATAATGCATTCAAACGAACAGAGCGTTCCTGTTCATCTTCTTTTCTGGCATCACCCCAATGGTGTTGATCTAGTTCTTCAATGAACATACTTAGTTCAACCCATTAGCTTGTGCTAAAACGCCAGCCCACTCTCGAAGCTGCTCTTCAGGAGTTTTACTTTCAGGCTCTTGTTCAACCACAATAGGAATTTCAATACCAAAGTCTGTCTTGATATTGTATTCGTGAGTCTGGAATACCAACCTAACGCTTGCTGCTTCGTCAGAACTAAAGTGAGCAATGAAGTTTTCCACTGCAAACTCATAGCCTAGAGCGTCAACAAAGTTAACAAACTCTTGAAGCATGTTAGTTGAGATTGGTGTTTCGTACTGACCTTTAGCCGCTTCAGTGCGTAGTTGTTTTGCAACTACAAGCAATGCCTTGGATGAGACCAACTTGGACTCAACCTTATCGTCATAATCCCAAGGAATCTGGATATCAAAACGATTGCGGAACGCAAAGTTAAGCGGTGTAGTACCAATGTAATCTGGATTCATGGTAGCGAAGATAGTGAGGTCTGGATTGGCCTCAATTACTTCACCATGATGGTCCAACAAGGTAATAGAACGACGACCATCTAACAATGAGTATAGAACGGTGTAGATCTTAGGGCTGATGAAGTTGACCTCATCGAGCAATAAGACGCCACCATTACGTACTACATCGGTAACTGGACCGTCAACCCATGCGAATGAACCATTACCATCTGATACAAACTTACCAGTCATTTGGCTTGGCTCCATAGAAGCATTGCCAGATACGGTAGCCATACGCAGACCGCGTTCAGCAGCCCATGCTTCAACCGATGTGGTTTTACCTGGACCAGTAGGACCATAGATTAGAACATTGATGTTCTTACTACGAGCATGATCGAAGACTTCAAAGTCCGGAACGGACCAGACATCTCTATGCACATAGCGCTTTGCCAACTCAATTCGAGGTACAGAGGCCAGTGATGCAGCAATCATTCGACCGCCTTCTACTGCCGTTACCTGCATATCAAACTTAGCTTCAAAAGCTTCATTTAACCTTGGCGCTGGTGTTGTTTGTGTTGGAACTGATTGCAACGGAACAGGTGTGCCTGGCATGCGGCGATTGTCTATGACATGGGCCTCAAGAGCATCATCACCAATACTTACTGCTTCGTAGATTTCGCATAGGCGTTCTACAAAAGGCATAGTATCTGTGCTTAGTGCTGCTTTGGTATGTGCTTGACAAGCCTTAGTGCCGAGGACCGGGGAATAACCTTTGTCCGTCATGGCACGCTCATCTGCTGCTGTAACGTATACAGCAACCGGTGTGCGTGTTAGCTTTTCGTCAGTACCTATCTGTCCTGTGATGCTGTCAAGATCGGTTTCCTCCCACTTGTTGTGAGGACCCTTTGTCCCGTCAGTGTCACGTGAATAGATTCGTACATTTCCATCGTGTGGTGTGATTAGAACCTGACGGCGCTTAGCACCCATACTTGGTTCGTACGATTCTGTGAATACAGCGATATCCATAGCTTTTACCCCTTCTTTGGTAATGGAATCGTTTGTCATATTGCTATGACATTCCCTAACGATTTGTTAGGGAAACCTAGTCTTCATCGTCGTCTTCTAGGACGCGGTTTTCAATTACTGCAGCCATTTCGTAGGCTACTTGCTTATCACGAGGCCATTTAGTTATTAGATCAAATAACACACCATGGTTCTCGGCCTTCTCCATAACTAAGTTCATTTGCTTAGAAATATAGTCGTAAAATTCTTGTTTTTCAACCTCTGACAACGAATCAAAATTAGGCATGTCGTCATCTTCATGCTCGTTGCATGCTTCACACATGGTGTTCCTTTCTTATAAATGTTAAAGCCCCAGGACAGACCTCTAAGGTCTGCCCCGGGGTATCTATTAGATGTACGCACGAAGGCAATAGAGAGGCTGGAACTTTAGCTACTACGGGCTCGCTCACGTAATTTTGCTACCTGGCAGAACGGTCAGTTAGACTTTATGTCACGTTCGACCATAACGGCGCAGGCTACGGCTATTGCTTTCCGGCTTGGGTCAGATCAAGTATCTATGCGAGTGCTTCTTATCTAATGGATATGTGAGTTAACGGTTGTTTGTGTTGGTTACACGCTTGCTGTATATGCAGCCTCTGCTTGAGGCAGCTGAGATATAACAAGCGTTTGATAGAATGGTCCAGGCATTTGTTTAGACATAGCTTGTGCTACAGACCAAATAAATGTTGTTGCATCCTGTGGTTTATTGCGGGCAATTGCTTGCACCGCTAGTTGTGAGTTGCCCCATGAATAAGCAACACATGCTGCATACTCACTGAGTATTCTCACATGCGCTTCATCTGCGGCACCACGCATCGCAGTGCACAATGCTCTTAGCACTGTGTCCTGGTCTGTAGTGTCTCGAAGTATGTACCCAAGCACAACATCTCTGAAGTTATGGTTGGTACTTAGGTCAACTAAGTTGGCTGGAATGTATCCCTGCATGATTTGATGGGCAGCCTGTACAGGCGTGCTTGCCAAACCTTGCGTAGGGACGAACTCTCCAGTGTAATCAACTGTCAAGCTTGACATACGCTGCGATCCTTTTCTCTAGTTCGGTTGGTGGTTGTTTTACTATGTTGCCATTCAATAACCTAAGCGGGGAACCATCCCAAGCTATTGAAATCAGTTTATTGCCATAGTCTTGTTTACCAGTTCCACTGCAGCTATAGCAATCTGTTCCTTGTGGAATTGTGTGACTGTCAAAGATTCCATGCTCACATGCACCGTAGTGCCAGTAAGCACGAGTATTTCCTGGGTTCCATTCCGGGTGGTCTTCACACGGAAAAGAATTACGGCAGTATGGTGGCGAACACCATTTGTCTCGCTTACCAGACCCCCTGCATCCTCGACACTTCTGAACTTTAGATGGAGTTCGTAAAGCATCTTGTGTGGTTATATACACTAACCCATTCTTTTGGAATAGTTCTTTAAGACCACTGAAGTGTCTGATGTTGTATCGGACGCCTTGACTTCTTAGTGGGTTCCAAGTACCGCCCCAATTTGTTGGGACACTACGGGGCGCTTGTATGGTCAAGGTGCCGTCTGAATGAAATAACACAGGGTCAAAGCCACACCATTTGTCTAGAATGGCAATGTCTTTTCCTCGTTGTTGAAGACGAAGCCCACGCATATACATTGGTCGGTCCCATTTTTTACGGCCGCCTGCTAGATATGATTTGGCTTCATCATAGTTTGATATCCACCACGCACCCATTACTCAGCCTCAACGGTTTCGAATAGTCTGCTAGTGGTTGCATCAAACATGGTTTCCCTGTGTTGTTCTATTTTGCGTGGTTCATCATAATCTTCATCAAACCATACAATGCTGATTGGATTACGTCTAGCACGCTTAGGGTCAATAGCAAACAGGGCTTGGCCTAAGCCATCAATAATGCCTGTGTGATACGCCCGGCTATGTTGTGAATCTAAGCCATGAAGTTCGAGTTCCTCCTCAATCATCATGCGCTCTATTTTTGTTGCTAGTTTTCGCTTTCGCATTTGTTTCCCTTCATTCTTCTGGGACTGTCCGCATTTTATGACCTCTCATAACAGGAGTTGTTCCACCCTGAATAGAGTGAGCATCTTTTCTGTTGATTGCGTCTTGCAGACATTGTCTTATTACTGGGCAGCCTTTGCAAACAGCCAGTGCTGCTGTTTCTCGATAAATGCGTTCTGGACCACGTTCATTATGATCGTAGTAGAACATAGATACCGGGAGGTCTTTGCACGCTGCCCTATCTTGCCAGGCCAACGTGTCGGGGTTATAGATTTCAGTCATATAGTCTCCCTGTGTCGGTGTGCCGTTTGTTTGTGTTGGACAGAGGCGCCAATCTTGACGGTATCCTGACTCTAGCCTCGGCACACGTGGGTTGCCCCGAGGTGTGCTGTCATAAGCAAACGCATTTAGTTTCGATTGTTTTAAGTGGTTGCTAAGTCGGGAGTAGTTTCCCCATGGGATACCCGACTAACCTACAACAGATAAGGTACTTCATACTAATGCTCCTTCTCGGTTCTTGGCCACCTATTATGCCTCTGCCCAACGTGCCTGCATAGATGGCGAAATCTATACAGGCTCCATCACATTTGTATACCGCATGATGGTGCGGTCTTACGAGGGGAGTTTTCTGAACCTAGTTCATCCCGCTCCCGTGCAAGATTAGTCTTTGAAGAAAGACTTTGAGTACAGCTCATCTAATTGCGTACGCTTGTAGCCTTCTTGTTTACGCTCATAGATGCGATATGAATAGGAGTCGTAGTATCTAGATCTCCAGTAATACGCATAAATTGTTACGCCTATTGAATAGAACAATAGGAATAGAAATAACCACGACTGACTAGGCGTCATTGGAAACACTTACTTTATCCTTTCCAAAGACTTTGCCTGTTTTCCAGTGTGGGATTGTTGGGTGGTCAGCACGACCACCTGCTGCTTTCCAAGCTTCTCGCTTGTCATGGTTGCTTGCAACGCGACCGTTAATACGACCTGGTTTAGAGACAGACTTGGATTTGACTCCATCTGGTCCAGGATTCTTTTTCCATGCTTTTCCATTAGGGCGGCTATCATTGCTTCCACCGCTTGATTTTTTCCCTGCCATTTAAGGCTCCTTTCGGGGGTGTGTGTGTTTGTGTTGGTTACGGACATTGGCATGTCCCTTGCTCACACTCATAGTTCTTGAGTGCTTCTTCTTCTGTGTAGCCATTGAGAACTTCAAGAGCAATAAAGATATTTTTCTTTAGTTCTTCAATTGTTGGGGAAGTATTTGTTCTTGATGTATTCGAATTGCTTTCTTTCGAACTCTTCAAATGTCCAGCCATCGCAGTATTCCTCCTCTGTTTTCGGGTGGCCTTGCTGACTAATTGCGGGGACGTTTGCCCATTTAACAAACTCATGGGCACACTTGTGACATAGCAGCAGTTTGTATTCCTCACTGTCAAACACGTTGTCAATGAAGTTCATGTAACCGCCATCTAGGTC
>Ga0222712_10000956_pt1 | contig 36876 bp, 37 predicted proteins | sample C33_657DmetaG_FD_165043 | JGI IMG/M metagenome (GOLD analysis project Ga0222712, IMG submission 165043) | Estuarine water microbial communities from San Francisco Bay, California, United States - C33_657D | ecosystem: Environmental > Aquatic > Marine > Unclassified | place: USA: California... | reverse complement strand
TTGCAAGTTGATAAGACATAGCACACGTTGAAAGGGCGCTATGCATGTTGTAGGCTTTGCGATTGAAATCACTCAGGCTGTTTGTAGGCAATACAATCAACTTCACGTGTGCAATCGACTACCTTGACTGAGGCGTGCCTTTAAAAAAGAGTTTGAACCGCGCCCGTCACTTGATACGCTTCGTCGACCAGCAGCACTTGCCGCCACTTATCAAAGGTGAGGCAGGGATGCGAAATGTCAAACGCCAGCATATCGCCGACTTCGATGTCGGCACCGGTGGGGATGCTCATAAACGCGTGCTGATCCATCATGGCGGTAATCTTCCAGTCGGTGGGTGCAGGCTGTGGCACGAGGCTTGCGCCCGGGCGATAGTGCAGCGAAGTGATCGGCATCCCAGCGTCAAACGCTGCGTCGCGCTTACCTACGGCGACAATCGCGCGGTTTGGCTCAGGTACAGCTTGAACGTAGGCCCATAATTGAAGCGCAGGTAATAAGCTGCGACCCATTTCGCGTGCAACAGGGTTGCTGGCTTGAATACGTTTTTCTGCGTTTAGATATACACCGACGTCGTGAGTGAGGTAGCAGCCCGGCCGTAAAGTCACTTGCAAAGTTTGGTGGTTAGACAGGGTTTTATTGCCAAATTCTTCAGCGACAACGTCAAACCACGCAGAGCCCGCGCCACTGAGTATCACCCGCGGCTCTTTAAACTTGTTTTGTAACGCGAGCGCTTGCGTGCGAGCAAGTACATGTTGCAAGAGGCTTCTAATCGCAGGCTCTTCACTTAAGACACCTTCATAGAGTTCAACGCCAACCAGGCTTAACGCTTCTGGCCAGCGTGCGATAGCGTCAAGCACGCTCTGTTCTTGCGTGATGTCGCGTATCCCAGTGCGTCCGCCACCCACCCCATATTCGAGCAATATTCTTAATGTTTGTTTGTGCTCAGAAAAATACTTGCCAAGTGCGTCAGCGTTTGCCGCCGAATCAACAATGCAACAAAAATAGAAGTTTGGATCTGCCTGTTGCAAGCGGGCGATGATCGCCATATTGCCCTTGCCGACCAATTGGTTTGCCATGATGATGCGAGGTACGCCGTGCGCCGCTGCCGCTTGCACTTGCGAAGCGGTTGCAAGGGTGATGCCCCAAGCACCGTGTTCAAGCTGCATTCGAAACAACTCTGGGCCCATCGTTGTTTTGCCATGCGGTGCAAGTTCGACGCCGTAGCGTTCGATGAATTGTTTCATCCATAAAAGATTGTGCTCGATACGACTTTGGCGTAACACGGCAACCGGCAAACTCACGTCTTCGTTCAAAATATGCCAGCCTAGCGAACCACTGTTCGCGAAGGTGCTGCCAAGCGCTACATAGCCTAAACCTTTGCCTAACGTGTCAAGGTGTGTGTTTTGAATCAGATTTCCATGCATGGCTAAGCGTTACCTGAAATATTGAAGAATACCCGTGAGGGTGCGTCATTGAGTTTGAAACTATTCGTCGGGGATTAGCCTTTTACCTAGGCTCACAGAGGCATCGATTTTGTAGCCGAGTGCTTCGTAAAAGCCCAAGGCCTGTACGTTTGTATCACGAACCTGTAAGTTCAATTTTGGGCATCCAACTGCTAAGAGTAGGTGTTCACCGAACTGCATGAGTTGCCTAGCGTAGCCACGTCGCTGATAGTCAGGTGACACGGCTAGATAGTTGATCCAGCCTCTATGGCCTTCGTAGCCAAACATGGCACTTGCAACGATTTCATGATTGACTTCACCAACGATAAACCATTCAGGGTTGACAGCTAGTTTACGTTCAATGTCCAAGTGTGGATTGTTCCATGAACGGACTAACCCGCAAGTCTGCCATAGACTAACGACGCTTTCAGTATCGCTTTTGATGAAGGGTCTGATATTCACGTCTTTCTTCTCAACCCAATGACGTTGAAAGAGAGCCTGATGAAGACGGCTGTTAATACGGCGGCGATGATTGAGGTGACGATTAGCATTGGCACATTACTTTAGTAGCGCGATCGAGTGCAGAGACTTTCCATTCAAATCCCAATCTGAAAAAGTTACCTTTTGAATTCCTGGATTTTCAAATGAACGGACGCTATAGGTTTTGGACTTTAAATTGGCGACAATCACCCACTCAGTAAATTCATACGAATTTACGCCACCACCATAACCACTCGAGCTATCTAAGTGAATCGCGCCAAAGGGTATGTCAAAATTATTCATGATGTGCCAAGCTCTGCTTTCTTGAATGGCTGTGGTGGCAGCAGGAGTATTGAGAACAAACTGTGACACACGAATAAAGCGATCGGGGCTTAAAAAGCTACCAGGCAACCCATGCATGCCGTTTCCAGAGCTAGCAGCTGAAAATTTCTGCCCCTTGACTGTTAAGGGCGCCTTATCTGTACCCGACAAATTGACGTAGTTGCCAATGTTTTGAAGGTGCCAAGAAAATGCTGGGTCGTTGGTCATCGTGCCAATCGTGTTGTCGGTCATGACCAACTTACCGTCAAGATATTCAACCACCAAACTTTTGCCCTGCGAATCATGCAAGGTCATTCTCGCTTTAGCGACACCACCCCATTCTTTTAGCGGCGCACTGTTCACAAACATCTTTGGCAGCGCCTTTTTTACCTCTTGAACCGTTGCAAAATTGGTTAATGCATACAACAGCATTTGCTGTGGCGCAATACTGTTAGATGACTGGTCTTGAGTGGGGGTTTGATATTGCGCGGTATTGGGGGCGTTTAATAATCCACCTACAAGACCCGCTTCATTCATCCCATCGACATAAAGAGGCAAGCCAAATGCATTTGTACCAACAGTCGCATACTTAGCAACCCAGCTTTTGCCCGAACCCGATGCACCATCAATGCCCACACCTTGAAAGGCATAACCACGTGGAGTTTTCAATATTGCAGATTTCAGTGGAATCCCAAATTCCATGGTTCTGCCATAGACGCGACCGTCATCGTTGCCCGCCAAGACCATTGAGGTGCAGGCGTGAGCCTGAGATAAGCCGATGAAACATGAAGTTAAAGTGCAGATGAGGTAGTTGATTTTTTTAAACATGATTGACTCGACATTTTGGTCATTAAAGGAAAAAAACAATTATTCAGTCTGAGGGCGAACTCGTATCGTCGTTTTCAAGATACCTCGAGACGGCGTTGCCACCTCGGGTCTGTGATAGCGATCTCTAGAATGTCTATATGGTAGGCGTTGAGCTTTAGTTTGGCAATCATCAAACCGTATTGGGTTGTTAACGTATTGTTTCAATGCTTACCTGTTCAGCCCCAGTCTTTTGCCTGGTGAGCGAGATGTTTTTTGAATATTGTTGCGATTGGGGATAGTTTTTTACCTTTCGGCCTGACAATATGCCAACTTGATTCAATAGGAAATTCTTTGCATTTTAAAATCGCAACGTCTTCTTGATCAGACTTATCCCCGAGCGAGTATTTAGAGAGTACCGCGATACCTAAGCCGCCGATGACGGCCTGCTTAATTGCCTCGTTGCTTCCTAACTCGAGCCTGACATCTGGCCTGAACTTCAGTTTCTTAAAGTGCGCATCTGCCGCCATCCTCGTGCCCGAGCCCTTTTCTCTCAAAATAAATTTTTCATTTTTTAATGAAGCAAGGTCGATATTCTTTTTCTTGGCAAACAAGTGCTCTTTCGGGGCCACCAATAACAAAGGATTTGGCATAAACACTTCATCTTCTATCTCTAAATGAAGCGGAGGTTGTGACATGATGTATAGATCATCTAAGTTCTCTTCTAGTCTTTTCACTACGCCATCACGGTTGAGTATTTCTAAGGCTATGTCTATATGAGGATACTTTGAGCAAAAAGTTCCCAATATTCTGGGGACGAAATATTTGGCCGTACTCACAACGGCAACCTTTAGTTTGCCTCGTGTTAATCCTTTGATGCCATCAATCTGCTGTTCAAAGGCTTCCCACTCACCAGAAATAGCCCTCGCAGTTTTGGTGAGCTCAATCCCCATCTGAGTTAAATGAACTTTTCTAGCGATTACCTCATAGAGAGGAACTCCCACTGCATCGGTGATGTCTTTTAGCCCCATCGAAGCGGTAGGCTGTGTGACATGCACTAAACGTGCTGCTGCACTGACGCTTCCGGTTTCTGCCAACGCCATAAAGAGGCGCAATTGTCTGAAGGTGATATTCATAGGTTTTTATCTATACATATATATCGTAAATTCGATTTTACTTGATAGGTTTATTTTCCTAAAATCATCATAAAAGGAAAATACGTGACCAATCTGCTAGACCCCTCCATTCTGTTTTTTATCTTCGGCATCTTCGCTGGGCTCGTTAAATCCAACTTAGAAATTCCTCAGCCGATCTCACGCTTCCTTTCGCTATATCTCTTGATGGCCTTGGGTTTGAAAGGAGGCTTTGCGCTTAACAACACAGGCTTTACTGTCGAAATTGCCGTCAGTATCGGGCTCGCAATCGCCTTGGCAATTGGCATCCCCCTGCTTGGCTACAACGTTTTAAAACGCAAGTTAGATAAGCTGGATGCCGCTGCGATTGCCGCAACGTATGGATCAATTAGTGCCGTCACATTTATTACAACTACACAGGTATTGGATCAAGCAGGAATTAGTTATGGTGGCCACATGGCCGCTGCGATGGCTTTAATGGAATCGCCTGCGATCATCATCGCTATTGTTCTTGCCAACCGTATTCGGCAACAACGCTCAGATAATAAAACGCCTCATACATCCATAGGCAAGGTGCTTCACGAGTCTTTTACCGATGGCGGACAACTGCTCTTATTGGGCTCGGTGGTGGTTGGTTTGATATCGGGCGATTCTGGGCATAAAGTGATGGCACCGTTTTCGATTGATTTGTTTAAAGGCCTGTTAGCTTTCTTTTTGTTAGACATGGGCCTGGTTGCCGCGAGAAGCATAGGCGAGATTAAAGGAAAACCTCCTATCGCTCTGCTATATGCCCTGATTGCGCCACCCACCCACGCGCTAATAGCTTTGGGCGCGTGCCAACTACTGCGTGTACCAGTGGGTGATACGATTCTCTTGATGATTTTGTCAGCAAGTGCGTCTTATATTGCTGTGCCGGCGGTCTTGCGTCATGCCATGCCTGAAGTCAATTCGGCACTTTACATGGGAATGTCACTCGGTATTACATTTCCGCTAAACATTATATTTGGCATCCCAATTTATAGTGCGATTGCGCTCTACTTTACTTAAGAGATTGAAGATAATTCATGCGCGCAAACAGGCAAGCTCAACAAGCTTGTTCAGCATGAGTTGCAGATCACTTTTCCTGCTTACGTTTAGCAATCTCTTCGTTGATTTTTTCAAGCATAGCCTTATCAGGCGAAGACCATTGCCCACCTGAGTTATTCACTATGTAATTGACGGCTTCAGCAAAGTGTTCAATGGATAAGTCTGGTTTTCCGCCCTTTGGCGGCATTGCTCTGACGCCAACATAACCATGGGCAGTCAGAATGACCTGACCCTCATCGATTAATGGTTTCCAGGCATTTTTATCACCAAATTTCGGCGCGTTTGCGACCCCTGACGCATGGCAAACTGCGCAAACTGCTTTGTAGGTCTGTATGCCAACGCGCTCTTTTTCATTAGCAAAAACAGGTTCAGAAAAAGCCAACGCAAGGACGATAGCCAGGCAGGATTGAAGCTTCATGTAAATGACATCCTAAAACGAAAATAATGATTGGATTACGGCGGGCACAGCAACGCTAATGACTAGACAGAAAGAATACGCCCATACAGCGACTGACGCAATGCCGACAACGCACATTGGGTGTCGATTCAGAATGCAATCGACGAAAGCCTAACGATATCGTATCCTTGCTAACAATTACTAAAAATGACCTCGATTCATAGGTGTTAAAACACAATGAAAAATATACCCATTGGCTCTTCTTCGGCACTCATCGTGGTGGATGTGCAAAATTGCTTTGTCGACGGCGGCACCTTGCCTGTGGCACACGGCGTTGAGGTGATTCCTGTCATTAACGGCATAGCACCGCTCTTTGAGAATATTGTCGTGACGCAAGATTGGCACACGAAAGGTCATTCGTCTTTTGCGTCTTCTCATCAAGGTAAAAAGCCATTTGATGTTGTTTCATTACCTTACGGGCAACAGGTTTTATGGCCGGATCACGGTATTCAAGGAACCCCTGATGCAGAGTTACACATAGACCTCAAGTTACCCACTGCGCAATTGATCATAAGAAAGGGCTATCGCAAAGATATTGATAGTTATTCTGCCTTCATGGAGGCAGATCGCAAGACCACAACGGGCTTAGCTGCCTATCTACACGCTCACCAGATCGACACTGTATTTATCGTTGGTCTGGCAACAGATTTTTGCGTGGCTTGGACAGCTCTTGACGCAAGGGCTGCTGGATTCAATGCCTATGTGATCGAAGATGCCTGCCGAGGGATCAACTTGAATGGTTCAGTTCAGTTGGCCTGGAACAACATGGCTGAAAGTGGTGTCAAACGTATTCACTCGGGCGAATTGTTATAACAGACGCTGTGAGGTAAAGAGCAAATGTTTAACTGGCTTGACGCTGCCATCAACACCAACAAACGGTTAGATAGCCAGTGCAAATCTGCCAAAGAAAAACCCCCAGCGCGAACGCTGAGGGCGGTACTGATCAAGTCGGTAATTGGTGACCGGACAACACCTTACTTGGCTGCGTTTGCGCACGCATCTCTTTATCTGGTAGCGGGCCACGCAGCGCGCCCATGTTTTCTGCTTGATGCACGGGGTTGCTCGTCGTCGGAATCACACAGGTAATGGCTGGATGGGAAATCACCCATTTCAAGAAGAATTGAGCCCAGTTTTCACAGCCGATCTCTTTGGCAAAACTTGGAAGCGCGTGGCCTTGGACAAGTTTAAAGAGCCTCGCCTTTTCGAAGGGTATATTCACGAGTACAGCGGTGCCTTTATCTAGCGCAGGTACGATCTGATCAACATTTACTAAACTGTGTACTTGCATCACGTCGATTTTTTCACGCTATAACCGCTGCTGGCTTTGCTCAAAGCTTTTGCGGGCATGGCTATCATCGGCTAGAAATTCACCGGTCGACCAAATCTTATTGCAAATAAACATTTGCTCATTGATGCCCATGCTTGTGGCAAAGTCACCCACGCTGATCTCACCTGAGCCGTAGAGCGGCGAGGTGTCAAACACTCGCCCGCCACCTTCCCAAAAAATCTTCATGACATCGCGAATATTGTTACGCGGTGCACCGGGCAGCAGATCAAAGGTGAGGTAAGTGCCCAACCCAATTGCAGGCAGAACTTCGCCAGAGCGCGGGATTTTGCGGGTAATCGGGTCGGTCGCCGGTTGCGCGACTGCAGCACCCGAGGCGATCAGGCCGGTTGGCAAGGCTGCTGTGGCCGCAGTCAGCCCAACGGTTTTAAAGAAGTCACGACGATTCGGTTGGATTGGTTGCGTCATTGGCTGGCGGCCCGTTCAGATGAAAGTGATTAAGTTTTAAATGCCCGTTACTAGTTTTTAAGCCTGTAGACAACTTAATTTGGTCTTGTGGCGGCGCTGGGTAATCGTGGCGCTGACCATCGCATCGGTGCTCTTGAGACTTTGTCATCAACTTATAACAAAACTTTCTCACGCACGTCACACTTTGCAGTCATCCTAAAGAATCTAACCATCACCCCTCTTTTCTAAGGATTGCAATGAAACGTCGTCAATTTAATCTGAAAGCCATTTCGCTCTTAGCTGCCCTGACTTTACCTTTGCTGGCTTCACATGCAATGGCTCAACAGTCGGTGTTACGAGTAGGACTTGGCCCGCAACAGCCAACCGCCGCAGACACGCAACGTGTCTGGGAGCCCATCTACAAGGCGATTGCGGACAAAGTTGGTGCGAAGCTTGAGTTGAGAGTGGCAAACGATTGGGCTGGCATTTCAACGGCTTTAGCGAATGAGCAACTGGACGTCGCGCAGATGGGGCCTTGGGGCTATGTGCTTGCGAACAGAAATGGCGGCGCGCGCATCATTAACACCATGTTGGTCAATGGTAAGCCCTTTTACAAGGCTATTATTGTCGGTCGTGCCGATCTGAAAGTTGCAGACTTTCCGAAGGGTGCTAAGGGCCTGTCGATGCAGATGCTTGACGTTGGCTCAACCTCTGGCTGGTTAGTTCCAACCTATATGTTGAAGCAGGCGGGTATCGATCCAAAAAGTTTCTTCGGCAAATACGCTGAAGGCGCCTCAGCAGCCGCCGCGCAGATGGCCACCATTAATGGCCAAGTGGATCTCGCAACAGGTTGGGATACCCACCGCAACATCATGATCCGAAATGGCACCATTAAAGACACTGATAACAAAGTGGTTTGGGAATCAGAGCCCTTGCCTAACGAAGTTGTCGCAGTCCGTAAAGGCATGAGTCCTGAAATGGCTAAGCGTATACAGGATGCCTTTGTGGCCATCACCACTGAGGCCATTGCGAAAGATCTTCCTTACCCATACACAGGGTATATCGCTGCAACTGACGAGCCCTATCAAATCTTGGTCAAGATGGGTCTCGAGCTTGGTGCTTTGAAGCCTTAATTTCTGATTGATAAGTTCTGGGCGCGTAAGCGTTCAGAACTTTTAAAGGAATTGAATTTAATTGTGAATCAGCAAGAGCACCATTCAACAACGCCGTACCTTAATCAATCAGGGCAGTATGTCGAGCCCAAGACCAACTGGCTTTCAAGAAAATCACTCACGCTTCTTTTTACGCTGTTGGCAACACTTGTTTTTTTTGTGGTGTCTTGGCGTTTAAGCGAAGTCGATCCGATACGTTTGATTGAAGGTCTTCCTAGATTATTTCGTTGGGCTTCAAAAGCTTGGCCGCCTCAAACAAATGAAATCGGCATCATGCTGTACCGAGCGGCTGAAACAGTGGCCATCGCAACAGTCGCCACCACGCTCGCTACGATCATCGCTTTTCCCTTAAGCATTTTAGTTTCTAAAAACATTACGCCGTATCCCTTGATCGGTCTGCCTTTCCGGCTAGCCATCAATACGTTTCGAGGTGTCGACACAGTTGTGTTTGCCTTGCTGTTCGTTGCGGCTGTTGGACTTGGCCCGTTCGCTGGCGTACTAGGTATGTTGATCCATTCGGTCGGTGTGATCGCCAAGCTCAATAGCGAGGCCATCGAGACCATACCAAGTGCTCCTTTGGATGCGACCGCGATGACGGGTGCCAAAAAAAGTAGTGTCATCGTCTGGGGCTTAATCCCCTCTGTCTTTCCGAATCTCTCTTCAGTGTCGCTGTACGTTTGGGAGGCCAATGTCCGCACTTCTACCATTCTTGGGATTGTGGGCGCAGGAGGGATCGGCATTGAAATTAAAGCGGCCATCGACCTGCTTGATTTTTCAAGGCTGTTTACCTTGACTGCTATTGTTTTGTTGATGGTGACCATCATCGATCAGATCAGTGTTTACATCCGAGGAAAGTTAGTGTGAAGCCTGAACAGTCCACTTTATCTCTCGTCAATGTCAGTAAAGCGTATGGCTCTCAAAAAGCCATTCGCGACATTAACTTGCATGTGAACCCGGGCGAGTTTGTTGTGTTGCTTGGTCCGAGTGGCGCGGGTAAGTCAACAATATTTAAGTGTATTAGTCAGCTTGTTCGAGCAGACTCGGGTGAGGTTTGGCTTGATCGCCAACAGATCAATCACTTGCGAGGCAATGCCTTGCGCCTTCAACGCAGAAGAATCGGCTTGATCTTTCAACAGTTCAATCTTGTTTCGCGTTTGAGCGCTTTACAAAATGTTTTGTTAGGGCGGCTCGGTCATATGCAGACTTGGAAGGCTAACCTAGGGTTGTTCAGTCAAGCAGATCGGCAGCTTTGCCTCGGATCACTCGATCGCGTCGGTATGCTAGACAAGGCGTACCAACGTGCAGATACTTTATCTGGCGGACAACAACAACGTGTTGCGATTGCCAGAGTCATGGCGCAAGAGAGTAATTTAATTCTGGCCGATGAGCCTGTCGCCAGCCTTGACCCAGTGACCTCTAGGCAAGTGTTGAGTCAACTCAAAGATATTGCAGCAGAAAGTTATATGGCCATTTTATGTAGCTTGCATCAAACAGATTTGGCGCTTGAGTTTGCAGATCGAATTATTGCGGTGAGCAACGGCGTTGTCACACTCAATAAATACGTACGCGATGTGCAAGAAAATGAGTTGGATAGTGTCTATACGTCAAAGAATTGATTGCGTTTTTTGTAGCATATTGAATTTCGTCATGGCATTCGCGATGTTAATTCTTTATTGCAATCACCCCGAATTTTGCGGCAGATTTTTGGAAAACGACAGCGCCAGTTGCTCGGTTCTTAATGACAACATTCAACGTAAGCGTGTCATCTGCGTTTTGTGCCTTTAGTTCAAAGTTCGAGCGAAGATCAACCACTAACTCTTCGCCGTTCCAGTTTCCAATATTTTCAACTTCAAACATCTTGTACATACGGTATTCAGAGCCGTTTCTGAGCTCGATCTCTGTTTGGACACTACGACTGCTCATGCACGCTTGAACTCTGGTTTTTTGAGTGCCCACCATGCAACTGATATATGCTACGTAAGGAAAGTCAGCGGCTTTTTTCTTTTCTGCCGCTGCTTGTACCTGCGACTGTCGATGTATCGCCGCCTGCTCGTTTGTGGCACGTTCAGCTCTTAAGTTTTTGACTGTGGTTCGCTTTGCCGCTGCCTCTTTTTCATCCTTTAAGAAAGCAATCAAGCCGCTCGGTGTTTGCGAGTCGCCTAAACCCGCGTCGCTTAGTCGTTTCAGCGCAGCCTGATACTGCTGCTTGGTTTGAATACCGAAGGTATTTAATTGAGACGCGTCCCGAGCGTCTTGTATGCCTACGCTGAGGGCAAAAAGATACATATCAGCAGAGTCAAACCCCAGCCCTTTGGCATGCGTATCGATGAGTTGCGCCTCTGTGATGAGTTCGGACATGAGTCGCGCGTCAAATTGTGCGTCGCGGTCAATTGCGACCTTCAGTTTTGCAATTGTGGGCCCGTTTCCTAAAACGACTGTGCACTGCCCGTTGGGTAGCTGCAAGTCAACATACAACTCGTCAATACTATTGAACTTGTTGTGCGAGCTTGGACGTCCAGGTAAAAAAGCCTTGAACTGCTCTGTTTGCATCAAAGCTTCAATCGGTGCGCCAAACCGTGGTGCGTTCTTTTCGCTTGGCAAGACTGAGCAGGCGTCAATTTTGCCGCGGCCAATATTGATCGCGCTAAATACGGCTTGCTCGCCATTTTCAGGAGATTGTGCCAAGCGTGAAATAAAAGCTTCGGTCTTTTGTTTCTCGCCCGCTTTCGTAGCGGCTTTTTCGGCAATTGCTTGTCTAAACAAAGTAATTGGTATCGCGACGAGTTCATAAAGTGAGCCGTTATCAATGCCGCTGCGCCATTGTGCGCTGAGCGTTGGCCCTGTTGCGGTGTCCATATAAGCCCTGGGCACCGCATAGGCATCGGTATTACAACCCGTACTACCGGTTACATAATAAACAGTGATATTTTTACCAAACTTTTTAGCTAACCCAGCTTCGATCCCGTCTGCTAGTGCGCTATTCAAAAGGTCGCCCTTGGAGGGCCCACTAGTGGGGCCGGGCTTCACGGGTATACCGCTTGCTGTGACGGGAGTCGGCCCACTAAAGCCTGACCGTGCTGTGCTGGGTACGCTCTCATCTTTTGCCGGAGTGTGACTGAGCATCTGGTAGAACATCAGTGGCCTGATTTCGGCGGGGACATCTTTTCGGGTTGTCGTAAGTTCTTTAAAGACTTTGAGCGGAATTGCCCGGCCATCTGACTGTACGAGTGGGCGTATGTCGACGCACACTCTATCACCCGCGACTCGCCAGTTACCATCGATTGAACGTTGGATCACGTCACGTTTTTTAGCAGACGCCAGAATCACGATATCGAGTAATGGGTTGTTTGCAACCGTTTCTACAATGTTTTCAATTGGCTTGAGTGCGTTCGCAGGCGGGGCTGTTGTTTGGGCTGCGCTAGCGGCTGATTGTGGTGGGGGCGCTGAAGCAGAGGTAACGGGAGCCGCTAAGGCAGCTGGAGTGACCACAGCAGCCGGAGGAACCGTTGCACCCGGTTTGACCGGAGCCTCAGGAGCAACGGGAGTCAAAGGGCTAGTTGTAGCAACAGTAGCAACAGGGTTAATAGGAGCAGCAGGGGTAACAGGGGCAGCAGGAGCAGCAGTAGCAGGAGCAACAGGGTTAAGAGGAGCAACAGGTGTGGCCGCTGCAGACTGGGTCGTTGCTTGAGTTGTAACGATTGGCTTTGCAACTGGGACGCGTGTCATCTCAATTTTGCAGTCGCGTATTTGTTTTGAGTTAGATAGCATCGCACCGTTAAGCGCTATCTTTTCTGCTTGAACTGTGGTGCTGTCTAGTTTCCACTCCCACAAGTCACCGTTCTCTCGGCGACCGACCCCACTCACAGAGACTTGATCCTTGTCGAGGTTGATATTCCAGGTGGTTTCCTCTTTGCCTAGCGCACTGCTGCTTTTTTGTACGATAGTTGTACGTGTTTTGAGAAGCGACCATTCAGACGTTGAAGTAAAACCCGGGCGACCGTTACCTAAGTTGACGCCGCAGGTCGTCACAACATTCCAGCGACCATCTAGATTCAGCTCAGTTGCAATCGATTTGACATAAAAAAAGCAAGCAATTAACGCAAACAATAAGCGCGAAGTATTCATGTGATTTTGTAAACAGATCTTGGGCAACGAGAATATATTAAGCGATCCAGCACTCTAGCAGCCGAGCCTTTTTGAAGGTTTCGCTAGGGTGTTACTCAATTGCGGCAACGCACCAAAGCAGAGTGTAGTTTGTACTTTTCAAAATCACGCACTTTCGGTAAAGTGGGCGTTGTCAGTTAGACGACCTATTTTGGTCGCAACAATATAAAGAGCGGGAGACAAGCATGGCAATAGTGAACCTTAGTGTCAACGGCAAATCGCACAAAGTCGAAATCGAAGACGACACACCCTTACTTTATGCGCTACGTGACCACCTTGAAATCAACGGCCCCAAGTTTGGCTGCGGTCTTGGGCAATGTGGCGCCTGTACGGTGATCGTAGATGGACAGGCGATACGCTCGTGTGTGACGCCCACAACAGCGATGCAGAGCAAAAGCGTCACGACGCTTGAAGGGTTGGGAAGCTCAGCAAAACCAGGCAAATTACAACAGGCCTTCATTGATGAGCAAGCCGTGCAGTGTGGCTACTGCATCAACGGCATGATCATGACGGCCAGCGCCTTTCTCGCCAAGAATAAAAACCCAACAGACGCGCAAATTAACGAAGCGCTCGCGGGGAATCTATGCCGTTGTGGCACTCACCAGCGGATTGTGGCGGCGGTCAAACGCTACCTGGCTGCTGCCTGAACCTACCCACAACCTATTCATTCACAGGTGAACTCATGAACGCATTCACACGACGCGAATTTTTGAAAGCCAGCGGTGCTGGTATGTTGCTAGTTAGTTTTTCAATGGGCGCCAGTCAGGCGGCCACAAATTACGGCCTACTTCCCCCTAAGAGTGTGGCTAAAGACGTGCTGGACTCATGGTTATCGATTGGCGGTGACGGTAAGGTCACAGTCTTTGTTGGCAAAGTTGACCTTGGTACAGGTACCAAGACTGCGCTCTCACAAATTGCCGCCGAAGAGTTATCGGTTCCGTTTGAAAAAATTTCTATGATCATGGGCGATACGGCTACCACGCCCGATCAGTGGTTAACGGGTGGTGCGATTACGCTTTCTCAAGGCGGCTCTGAATTACGAATCGCCGCAGCAAATGCACGCATCGCTTTGCTCGCGCGGGCATCTGAAAAATGGAACGTGCCCGTTGCTGACCTCAGCGTAAAAGACGGCGTGATCACCGCGGCGTCTAAACCAGGGCAAAGCCTCTCGTATGGGGACGTCATTGGAGAGGGCTTTAAACTTAAGGTTGACCCTAAGGCGCCTGTTAAATCACATAAAGAATATACGCTTGTCGGCAAATCGATTCAGCGTGTGGATATCCCTGACAAGGTGTCAGGCGAACATCTTTTTGTGCATGATTTTCGCTTACCCGGCATGCTCCATGCTCGCGTGATTCGCTCGCTAACTGCGGGGGCAAACCTCGTAAGTTTTGATGACTCAGAGGCCAAAAAACTAAAGGGTTATGTGCAAACCGTCCGCAAGGATAACTTCTTGGCGGTCGTCTGCAAAGATGAGTGGTCTGCAGTGAAAGCAGCAAATGCTGTGAAGGTGAATTGGTCTGCCGGTCGCGAGCTTCCCCCTCAAGCGAAGATATTTGAGCACTGGCGCCAACTGCCGATTGCTAAAACCGAAATCACTCAAAACGTCGGAAACATAGATGCAGCTCTCGCAGGCGGTGCGAAGCGCATCAAAGCCACCTACAACTTTGCGGTGCAAACTCATGCCTCGTCGGGGCCATCTTGTGCTGTTGCAGACTTTCGTGATGGCAAGATGACCTTATGGTCAGCGTCGCAATCCACGCATTCGATGCAAGACGAGATCGCAACGTTAACGAAATTGCCCAAAGATGCTATTCGTCTGGTATACCTCGACGGCTCGGGGTGCTACGGGCGAAACGGACACGAAGACGCCACAGCTGACGCTGCACTGATTGCACAGATCATCGGCAAGCCAGTTCGGGTACAGTGGATGCGTCACGATGAAACGGCGTTAGCACCCAAGAGTCCACCAAGGTCGATGGATTTCGAGGCGAGCTTTGATGCCCAGGGTAATGTGACTGGTTGGCAAAGTGATTTCTATATCGCTTTAAACCATATTGCGGCGTTTAAGCCTTTGGATTTCCCTTTGCTTGCTACCGCCGAGACGGGTAATCCGCGCCCTGGTAACTGGGTCGGCTTTCTCTTTCAAAACACGGCTGCACCCTATGTGCTTCCGAATATTAAGGTCACTACAAAGCATATCGAGCAAGCGATATTCCGTTCTTCGCATTTGCGCAGCCCCGGTCGTATCGAGAACAGTTTTGCCAATGAATCCTTTATGGATGAACTGGCGGCAGCTGCCAAAGCCGATCCCGCTGAATTCCGTCTCAAACATATGTCAGACCCGAGGGCGCTTGACGTGATGAACGCGGTGATGAAGGCTTCGAACTGGCAAACTCGCCCAGGTCCAAATCCCACGAGTGCTCAAGGAAATATCGCAAAGGGTCGCGGTATCTCGTACGTTCGCTACAACAACGCGATCACTTACGTTGCAACGGTAGCCGAGGTCGAAGTCGATCGCACCACAGGCCAGATTACTGTGACACGCGTCTGTGTGGCGCACGACTGCGGACAAATCATCAACCCGGATGGCGTGATCAATCAGGTTGAAGGTGGCGTGATCCAAACTGTCAGCCGTACGCTGATGGAAGAAGTGAAGTGGACCGGCAATCAAGTGACGAGTGTTGACTGGGCGACCTACCCGATCTTGCGCTTCCCTGATGTCCCAAAAGTGATCACCACGCTGATTGATCGCCCAGGACAACCAGTTTGGGGTGCGGGCGAACAAGCACCGACGACTGTGCCAGCAGCAATCGCCAACGCGGTGTATGACGCAATTGGTGTGAGACTACGCACCATTCCGTTTACGCCCGCTGCGGTGAAGCTTGCAATCAGTCAAGCACCGAAAGCCGCTTAACTGTCTCGCTCGTTTCAGGCAAAAAACAGCCCTCCTCGGAGGGCTGTTGCATTTCACATGACTAGCGAATTTTAGCTAAATTGTGACGGTAAGGTCGCTGAGCGACTTTGATTACAGTGTTGACTTGCATTTATACAGTGTTGCACTACCAAAATTGAGTTGTGGTGGGGTGCCTCTGTTATAAATGAACGCCTGAGTTTCTTTAATCGATCCTTCTACTCTACAGCTCATGAGACCAGAATACCCAGAGGTCGTTTTATCGATTTTTTTTACGAGACATTGATAGCCCATGGGATTGCCGGCGGCTAAGTTTCCGTCTGGGAAAAATCCATAAAAAGAGAGGGATTATTGGCTATTGCAGGATTGGCTTCACATCGAGTGTTTTTTCCGTCATCACCACGGCCCCATTGATTTTGAGAAGGGCCCCAAATGCCAGTCATTTCTGCTGGAATGGTTTGCGCAAGGGTTGCGCATGACATGACCAAAAATATAAGGCCCAGCGTATGACGGCTGACTTGAAAAAACCTCATAGCACCTCCTGCAACTTAGATTGATAACATAGCACTTAAGTAAGGCTCGCTAAAGTATTTAAATCACGATGGGCGCTCGCTGCCGTTGCGGGCTTTTTATTCTGACAGTCTATACCGAGCTAGATCGATGTTACTTTTTTAACAATGCTTCTTAGCCTAACAGATAGGCAATAAAGAGATGTTATGAGCAAATTTATTTTAATTATTTTGGCCGCAGTTGCACTTTTGCAGTCGAACCCTGATGAACAAGACTTTGAGACTATGCTGAAAGAGTGGTACCACTGTAAATGGCCCGTGCATCATCCATCTTTTTTGAACAGTATCAGTCGCAAGGACTATGTATTGTTCAGCACATTTACTGTGAATCTAGATGGGACCGGTAAGCGTAAGGCTTCGTTCATAGGCTTTGGAACACTCATCACACCCTACGGTAAAAATGGAACTGGGATCGGTGGCAATAACTGTTAGCGATACCTTCAAGCGTGGTGTGCGTGAGCATACTTTCTCAGTTTCGTATGCTAGGCGAGTTCAGATTTCATACCGAGCTAACGCCAGAGAGGCACCGAGGTAAATCATCGTGACGCCTGATATTCAATTTTTGGTATGCTGAAGCTTTCTATTTGGACTTTTTTCCCTTGAGTATTTACTGGGTATCACTTTTATTAGCGGGTTGTTTTGAGATAGGCTGGCCGCTTGGCTTAAAGCTCGCGGGGCTCCCTAATATGAAAATATGGGGCATCGCTTTAGCCGTGATCAGCATGACGTTAAGCGGCATTCTGCTTTGGTTCTCACTGAAAGAAATTCCGATCGGCACGGCCTATGCGGTCTGGACCTCAATTGGCGCTGTTGGCACCTTCACGATTGGCGTTCTGGTTTTTGGAGACCCCAGTATTCCAATACGCTGGCTTGGTGTTGCCTTCATCATTCTGGGGGTGATTTTGCTCAAGATGGGATGAACAAGCCAAGCCTCAGAACTAAACAGCCCAACACGTGGGCTGTTTAGATTCTTGGTGGCTCGCGGTAGAAGCGACCAAGGGGCACTTAGCAAGCCCCCGCACGCTGCGCGCCGAAGGTCGCTTGCTGCTGAGTAAACTTAGCGCCAGCACGAGACGAAAGTTGTTGAACTAGACCGTTACACGAAAACCCCATCATCTGAAGGTATTGTTTAGCCGATTTCACAGCCTCTTGATTCCAGTCAACGTTCATGCTGTCCACTGCTTTAGTTGCGTCATTGATATTGAAGCCGTTTCCAGCCTGAGACGAAAGCTGTTCGATCAATCCATCACGCGAGAATGCGCTAATGCTGAGATATGACTGTGCGGCTCTGACTGCATTTTTTTGCGGCCCAGTCAAACTTTGAACCGCGTTGTTTGCGTTGGGTTTACTCGGCGCTGGCGTTGTGCTCTGCGTTGCGGGCGGAGGTGGTGCAGCCAATGCAGTCGAACTACCAGCCAAGGTTTCAAGTTCTTTAGCTCGAGCGGCTGTGGCTGACATGAAACAGTCATTGGCATTGACGGCCGCGATTGTTCCTCCGTCTGGGTCGTAATAGAACTCACAGTTTTCATCACGGTAAGCGACCCACGCATCTTGGGCAAGTTGCAGTTGCTTTTTACGCTGCGCAGACACCTGATCCGTAAGTTCCTTGTATGCTCTGTTCATGCGGCCGCTCTGACGTTTTGATTCGGCTTCCATGCAATCAATCATATTGCTCGTCACCCCGTTTGACTTGTCCATACAGTTAGAAAACTGTTTGGTTAAGCCAATGTCTTGAGCGGCTGCAAACTGAGACATACAGGCTAGAGTTAAAACCAGAATTAAACTTTTAATTGAAGCCACAACACATCTCCTTTTGGGGATTGGGATAGATAGCCCCTTGGGCAACCAATTTTTGGTATTCTAAATCTTTCTATCTAGGCTTATTTTGCTTTGAGTATTTACCGGATGTTATTTTATTGGTGGTTTTTTTGAAAGATCTTTTTGAATAGACACCTGACTGAGCTCAGTTTTGCGGGCTTGTAAAATAAGAATCGAATCGGTACACATCCATAAGACTCAGCACAAATTCAACTTACAACAGTTCTCAGCACGTAGTGTAAAAAATTAACCGAGAGGATCACAATAATGATTGCCCGCTATTGCAGCCTTGTATTGATGTGTTTCGTAGCCTGTGCATTTTCTGCAACGAGCTTCGCGGCTGAATTGCCTAGTGTCAAAACAAAGACTGGCAGTTCTGTTTTTTACAAAGCACCCGTCACCCGAGCTGAAGCCTCTAAGTTGCGCGACTACCTAATCGAAGAAGAATTTTTTGACGAGACGCCCAAAGAAGTCTTGCTTAGCAAAGAAGGTAAAACCTATCAATTTAATTTTGTGGTCAAAAAAGGAGTTGAGACCGATCCAGAGTTTATCGCTGAAGCAAAGGTCTTTTCAAAAGGCATAAGCAAAGACGTGTTCAATAACGCGGCGGTTGACATACACTTGCTTGACGATAAGCTCAACTTATTAAAAGTAATCGTTGCCTTCTGAATATTGAAAACCGCATGTGCTGAACATGCGGGCACGTGAATCACTCGGTGCAAATGCTCGGGGGTGGGTCACTGTCCCGCCGGACTAGGGCTGACGGTGGTAATTTTAGGCCCAGAATTCTTTGATTGTTGGTGCTTCAATTTTTGAACGCTCATAGCCCGTACGTAACGCACCAGCAATTTGCTTGGGATCAAGTAAGTCAACCCCTTTTGGGGTGCCGGCAATTACCCACTTTACTTTTGTACCGGTAGCCTTAACGTCTTCAATATTTTGAGCAATGGGATGAGGGATGGTGGTTAGAATTGCGCCCGTCACGCCATCAGTCAAAGTGATAATCAGCGCTCTTTTTGACCCGGCTACCAAATCCACATGCGCTGGATTAGAGCAAATTCCACCATCCATGACATAACGTTGACCCAATAATGTTGGCCCCGCGACCCCGGGTAACGAGCTACTTGCCGCCGCACCGTGCGCCAAAGGGATGCCATTCTTTCTGGCAGTTTGTTGCCCGACAACAATACGTTCACCCGTGTAGCAATCAACGCCTGTTGTGTGCATCCGATTGATCGGCCAACTGGTTTTGCTGTCACCCGTTAAAAGGGCGGCGAGCTTTTCTAGGCGATCGCCGTTCAATTTGTTGTTGGCCGCTAACGCGGCGTTACCGATTATTTTGCGCGTCTCTAAGCTGCCATCGGTTGCGCTCATGTTAATTTGATCAGCTCTCATTTGACTGATGTTGGGCTGTGTTAAGGGCGTCAGCTTGGCAAAAATCTCTGGAAACTTGCCAAAGAAATCGAATTCGGTTCGCAGGCGTGTAAATTCGCCTGAAAGAAGTGAAGACCCCATATAAGAGCCGGCAGAAGTGCCAACCACCATTTCAGGAAGTTGCACCATATCCAATCCCGCTTCGATCAGGCCATGAAAAAATCCGCAGTACCAAGCGATGTAATACTCACCACCGCCCCCGAGTACCATTGTTCGATCAAGCCCCTGCGCTAACTTTGAGACGCTAGGCTTTTCAGCAATAGGTATGGTCAGCCCATCATCAGCAAATAATTTATTCGAGATTGCATTAGCCTTCGTTGCAACGCTTGACTGTTGGTGCATTGATTGCGCCCTAGCAGAGTCAACCGTGACTCCAGAAACTCCAGTGACAGCCACGGCACTCACGGCAGAGGTTTTTAAGAATTGTCGGCGTGAAGATTGCGTCATAGGTGTTCCAAAAAGAATTCAGTCACTTTATAGCGATTTTAAAAACGAAATGTCAACCGAAGGTGGTTTTGGCGTACCTTTACTTACCTTGAAGAAACTTCTTTACAGCCAATTTTGCCTCGGTTGAAAGGCTGGTCTCATGGCCTTTTCCTAGTAACAATACTTGTTCAGTGTCGCCCCTTGTTTTCGCTAAGCGCTCGCACAGTTTCGGATTTCGGGTTACTTGATCCCGAAACCAAGGATCATCCTCCCAATTCAGAAAAAGAAAGGGTGCGTCTACGTGTTTAATCTCAAGCCGCTTGGGACACCAGAAGCCTGAGGAAATAACAGCCCTAAACCCCTCAACAGGAGTTCTACTCACTGTCATGCCTCCTTCACTATGCCCCATGAGATAAATCTTATTTTTATCTAACCAAGCTAGCTTAAGAAGTTCATCTCTTGCGTATCGTAGTTCTTGATTGCGCAGCTTAAAACTATCAAACCCCTCAACGATTTGCCGACGATCATTTGTTGGGTCACAGTTCGAGCGCCTTCCAGGTATGGCAAAGCTATCGGGCTGAATCACAATAAATCCAAAATTTTTAATTGTTCGAGCCCACTCTCTTGAATCATCAGTTAGCCCTGTACAGCCATGCAAATAAATCAACACAGGATACTTGCTCGGTTGATTGAGAAAGTCTATTGACTTAGAAAATATGGAGTCAGGCTCATAGACCACTGCCTTTATCCATGATTGCTTAAGATTTTCTGTCTTCAGCAGATTTTCAAAATCCTCAGCTTTTGCCGTAAGACAATAAAAGAGTGCAATAAAAAAAATAGACCTCAAAATTATCTCCTCAGGAATTCAGCGATATAGGATCCCACATCAACTCCGCGCGATCAAAAGCTCCTCTTTCAAAGCAAGCATCAGAGTCTTGGCACTGAGCTGTCTGGTTCGAGCGTAGTCTTGCCCAGCCCATAAACTCTGATATTCACCATTGTTGGTTTTGCCCCCCAATTGCCTAAGCGATGCTGTCAGCGTATTTTGAATTGGAAAAGGCAAAACCATTTGGCTATCCATCAATCGAATAAATTCGTTATCGATACCCCGAGCAGGTCTGCCTGAAAATCCTGTCGTAAACACTGAACCTCTGCTGTGATGCTTCAGTAAATACTCTTTGTGGGCGGGCGAGGCACCTGATTCCTCACAACATAAAAAAGCTGTTCCGAGCTGAGCGGCTACAGCACCAGCTCTCAACATGTTGGCAATATCTGCCCCATCCATGATCGCGCCTGCCGCAACAATAGGAATCGAACATCCCCTCACTAATTGCTTCGTCAATTCGATTGCGGTTAATTGTTCATCCCTCGCATAAGGATTAAACACGCCCCGATGTCCGCCCGCTTCAACACCCTGTGCCACAATAAAATCTGCACCGGCCTGTTCAACTTCCTTCGCTTCTTGCAGACTTGTTGCAGTGATTCCGATAGTAATCCCTAGCGATTGCGCTCTCGCCAGAATGCTCGGCGATGGAACTCCAAAATGGAAAGTTAAGAGGTCTGGGCAGTGTTCCCACACAGGCTTAAGTTGCTCATCAAGGTCGGGATAAAACGGCGCCTGAGGGATGGTTAATGAATATTCACCTGAAAGGGGTAAATTTTTTAATGCTTCAAGGGCTTTCTGTTGAACAGCTTGCTCGGGTAAATCAACCGGGCTGAAGACAAAAAAATTGGCATTAATAGGCCCCCCTGTTAATGCTCTTGTGGCCGCTAAGTCTTCGCTGATTTTTTGTGGGGTGCTGTAAGCGAAACCGAAGCTACCAACGCCACCTGCATTAGAAACCTCCGAAGCAAGCCTCGGATTGTTGATGCCGCCAGCCATGGGCGCCTGAATCACCGGGAGGCTTAACTTAGAAAAGCTGAACATGGCGACTCCTTTTCTAAGCGCAAGAGACTGGTTTTTCGCTCTAAACCACCGGCATAGCCGGTCAGGCTTCCGTTCGCACCAATGATTCGATGGCAGGGCACAGCGATACTCCATGGGTTTTTTCCAATCGCAGCGCCCACGGCGCGCACTGCCTGCGGTTTTTTGATCCTCGTTGCCAATTCACCATAGCTGATCGTTTCTCCAAACGGAATCAACAGCAACTCTTTCCAAACCGACTGTTGAAACTCTGTTCCCCACGGAGTTGAAAGAGGAAACTGGAATTCACGCAGAGTGCCTTCGAAATAAGATTGTATTTCGCTCGCGCACTGGTCTAACCATTTTTGAGAGCGCACCGCTTGCCAACAGGTGATGTCAGGATGATGTCGTTGATTTTCAAACCAGAGGCCTTTGATCCCTTCATCACTGGCTGCGATGAGGATCTGTCCGAGGGGTGAGCTTATATACTTGTATTGAAATGTCATCAAGATTCCCTATGTCAAAGCCGAATGACGGCGTCACTGCGCCAAGGTTGCCACTTTTTTGCGATAGCGATCGCTTCAAACGTCCTACTGGAATATTGCTTACGACTTCGAGTAACGATGACAATCTACCAAATGGTCATTCACCATCCCCGAGGCTTGCATAAATGCATAGCAAATCGTTGAACCTACAAATTTAAATCCCGCTTTCAGTAAAGCCTTGCTCATTGCGTCGGATTCAGCGGTCGTGGCTGGGATCTCAGTGATTGAGACGTGTCTATTTAAAATGGTTTTGTGATTCACAAATTGCCAGACAAACTGACTAAATTGATGGCCATCGTTTTGAAGTTTCAGGTAAGACTTCGCGTTTGTGATGGTCGAGGCAATTTTTAATCTATTCCGAACAATCCCTGGGTTATTTAAAAGTTCTAGTACTTTCTTATCATCGTAGGCCGCAATTTTTTCAGGTTCAAATCTATCAAACGCTTGGCGGTAATTCTCACGTTTCTTTAATATAGTCGACCAAGAAAGACCCGCTTGAGCGCCCTCTAGAATGAGCAGTTCAAACAAGACTCGACTATCCCGAACGGGGACCCCCCACTCGGTATCGTGATACTCGCGGTAAAGGTCAAAGCCTTCACACCAAGGGCAGCGCTTCATTTCATTAACTCAATGACGTAAGCGGAAAGTGCTTTTTTCACAGGGGGCAGGGAAGTTGTGTTTTTTCTAGTCTAACGCAACAACGTAAAAACAAAAGCCCCAGTGCGAACACAGGGGTTTTTCAGTGCCAGATGATGCCTTGGGGCAGAATCGAACAGAAACTATAGCTGTTTAATCCTGATTTAACCTCTTCAATATATTATTTAACGATACCTCAAGCATTTGATTAACTTTATCTCAAGCTCATCCGTAGAATGAATTCATGTTGAAATTTCGCAAAGCCTTTTTGTTTGTTGCAATCACTACATTGGCCTGCGCTCTGCTAGCAGCCTGGGTCAGCCTGGCGCCTCGTTCCAACCCCGACTATGACGCCAGCAAACCACACCATCGCCCCGACGGGTTCGTTAACCGTTACATAGAACGCTCCGACAAACCAGGCCTGTGGCGTTGGCAATGGGAGCGCCTGCGAGATGGGTTGCCCAAGCCGCCTGCTACCCCCATCATTGGGGTCAAGCCAGACCTTGAATTGATCAATAGCGAAAGCACCCAGCCCCGAGTGACTTGGGTTGGGCAATCAACTCTGCTGTTTCAAATCGACGGCCTGAACTTGTTGACTGATCCGCACTGGGGGCAGCGCGCTTCGCCTTTTAGTTTTGCAGGGCCCAAGCGTCACCAGGCACCCGGCATCCCGTTTGACCAACTTCCAAGAATTGATGCTGTTGTGATCTCGCACAACCATTGGGATCATTTAGATCAAGAAACCGTTCAGGCTCTCATGGATCGTCACACAGGCATTCGTTTCTTCGTACCGCTTGGCATACAGTATTGGTTCAAGAAAGAAATTAAAGGCGCAGTGTTGCAAGGGCCTGCGCGAAACGTCATTGCGTTGGATTGGGATCAACACGTAAGCATCAAAGGCAAAACCCAAAATCTTGATCTGCATTTTCTGGCGGTGCAGCACTGGAGTGCACGATCACTTGGCGATCGCTACGAAACACTTTGGGGCAGTTGGGCCTTCATGCATCCAGATTTGCGCTTCTGGTTTTCCGGCGACTTGGCTTACTCGCCAGACACCAAAGCCATTGGTGAGCGCATGGGTGGCTTTGACCTGGCGGCGATTGCAATTGGTGCCTATGAACCTCGTTGGTTTATGAAGGACTCCCATCTCAATCCAAAAGAAGCCCTTCAGACCATGAGAGACATCAACGCCAAAGTTGCCATTGGTATCCACTGGGGTACTTTTGACGGTATGAGCGATGAGCCGTTAGACCAGCCACCGAAGGATTTAGAGATTGCCAAGAACGAGTCATCTTCGCCCTTGAACTTCTTTGTGCTTAAGCACGGTGAGAGTTGGATGTGGCGATAGTGTTTGCAGCTACTCTATGGCAATTTTTTCGATGCTGTCTATAATATTTTTTATTCATATCCTTAAAACTCTAACGATCAAAGGATGTCACCCATGTTGCTGTGGCTCGTGCTCGCTTATCTCGCTGTGTCGATTGGTATAGGTTTGTATGGCGCCTCTAAGGTGCACAACGCGAAAGACTATGTAACGGCTGGGCGTAATCTGCCTTTCGCTATCGTTCTTGCGATGGTGTTTGCGACATGGTTTGGTGCTGAAACCGTTCTGGGTATTTCTGCGACTTTTCTAAAGGAAGGATTTAGCGGGCTCATCTCTGATCCTCTGGGGGCTTCGATTTGCCTTGTGCTATTCGGATTGATTTTTGCGCGCCCACTCTACCGAATGAATCTTCTGACGCTGGGAGACTTCTTTCGTATCCGGTATAACCGTCAGACAGAGCTGTTGCTTTCTATCTGTATCGTGGTGTCCTATCTTGGCTGGGTGTCCGCGCAGATCACTGCCCTTGGGCTCGTATTCAATGTACTGTCGGGCGATGCGATCACGATGACGCAGGGTATGTTGATCGGAGCGGGTGTCGTCGTGCTGTACACAATCTTTGGTGGTTTGTGGTCGGTGGCTTTAACCACGTTTGTGCAAATGATCGTGATCATCATCGGCTTACTGCTGGTGACTCATTATGCTGCGGGTCAGGCTGGTGGTGTCGCGAATGTGATCTCCAAGGCAGCGGCTGAGGGTAAGTTTGAGTTCTTACCAAAGCTACAGTGGTTGGACATGATTGCCTGGATTGCAACACTTTGCACGATGGCTTTGGGCTCGATTCCCCAACAAGATGTCTTTCAGCGCGTCAACTCGGCAAAAACCGAAACAATCGCGATCTGGGCCACAACGATCGGTGGCGTGACGTATTTCTTTTTTGCGGCAGTACCTTTGTTTCTAGCGTACACCGCCAATATCATCGACCCAGAGATGGTGTCTAAATTGTTGTACACCGATGCTCAACTCATCTTACCTACACTGATCATGGAGCATATGCCGTTTTATATGCAAGTGATATTTTTTGGTGCCTTAATCTCTGTCATCATGAGCACCGCATCAGGAACGCTGCTTGCGCCATCTATTACCTTCACAGAAAATATTCTGAAAGGGTTCGTGCCGCATATGTCCGATCGTACTTTGTTGATCGCGACTCAAGTGACGGTGTTGGTATTTAGTGGGTTGGTGACGTTGTATGCAATCGGAACAGAGGCCTCGATTCATACGATGGTTGAAAATGCGTATCGAATTACTTTAGCTGGCGCGTTCGTGCCCTTAGCGGCTGGATTGTTCTGGAAGCGAGCAAGCAATCTAGGCGCCGCGTTAGCGATCTTGTTTGGACTCTCTACATGGATCATTCTCGAAGTGACCGGCATCAATGAGCCGGTGCAACCGCAAGTCTTTGGCGCAGTCGCAAGCTTGTGCGGAATGCTCTTTGGATCTTATCTGTCACCGAATCGGCATTCGTTCATTCAATCGCACTGATACTGATACTCAAATCTGATCTCAACTCGAAAAACCGAATAGTGATGGAGTATGGGTCAAGTTCAAGATGGCCCCGTTGATTTACAGGCCCCCATGTAAAAACGTTGAGACCGATTAGTTATAAAGAAATTATAAAAATGTCGTTTTAGTTTTAATGGATTTTTATTATGCTTTTGGATTGTCTGGATAGGCCGTTCCGGATAGCGTTTGTGTAGCCGGCTTCGCGAAGATGAGATATGTCGAAAATTTATGTGATTCATGAGAACTCCGCTTGGGTAGAGCCGTTGCAAGCAGCTTTTCAAGAGCTGAAGTTACCTTACGAAGAGTGGTTTCTGGACGAAGGCAAGCTGGATCTGTCCGTGCCTCCGCCTGAGGGGGTTTTCTACAACCGAATGAGTGCCTCATCCCACACTCGCGATCATCGTTTCGCACCCGAATATACGGCAGCAGTGTTGTCCTGGCTTGAGGCTCACGGCCGGCGTGTCGTGAACAACAGCCGCGCCCTGCAGCTTGAAATTAGCAAGGTCGCACAGTATGTGGCTTTGCAGAATTACGGTGTCAAGACCCCCCGCACCATCGCTGCAGTTGGCAAGAAGCACATCATCGAAGCGGCCCGCCATATGACAGGCTCATTCATCACTAAACATAATCGCGCAGGCAAAGGGCTGGGCGTCAAACTTTTCCATCACATCGATGCCCTGCAAGACTACGTGAACGACGCGCAGTTCGAGCCCTCTGTCGACGGTATTACGCTGATCCAGCAATACATTCGCGCGCCGCAGCCTTTTATTACACGCGTCGAATTCGTAGGCGGCAAGTTCCTGTATGCCGTGCGCGTGGATACTTCGCTGGGATTTGAGCTCTGTCCAGCGGACGTCTGCCAGATCGGTGATGCTTTTTGTCCGGTAGGCGAAACTGCACCCGAAGCGCCTGCGCTACGTTTTCAGATCATCGAGGATTTTGATCACCCCATCATCCAGCGTTATCAGCGCTTCATTGCCGAAAACGGGATAGGGATTTCCGGAATTGAGTTTATTGTTGACGAGGCAGGTGAGATTTACACCTACGATGTCAATACTAATACCAACTACAACAGCGACGCTGAAGCTGCAGCTGGACTGTACGGTATGCGTGCGATTGCCCAATATCTTGGGCAGGAGTTGCATGCGCTAAATACTCGCCGGATAAATCGCTACACCTCTGAAGCCATTTCTGAAGAATTAAACGCTTGAACCTATTTAGCTAAGACCTGAAGCGCGTCGTCTTTTGGACTGGCTGTAGTTGAAGAACTTGGTAGCGACGTCGCGAGGGGTGTGACGATGGCTGCGGCAACGAGTTTTTTCATTTAATTTTTCGGTTAATGACAGAGACTTGAGATTCGTTAAACGTTAAAAGCTGTTACGCCCGAGACGCATGACCAAGGATATTTAATCCAAATAAAACTAGAGTTCGTGAGAGTACACAATAAATCCCAGATGTTTAGCAACCTTGTCATAGAGGGCTCGGCCAGCTGTATTGGAATATTGTGTCTGCCAATAGACGCGGGTGGATCCAGCGGTTTGTGCGGCATCATAAACAGCTTTGATTAATTGGCGGCCAACACCTGCGCCTCGAATAGCCTGATTGACGTAAAGATCTTGTAGGTAACAGACGTCATTCAGCCTCGTCGTACTACGATGAAAAATGAAATGCACGAGTCCGATTAGTTGGCCATTTTGCTCAGCTACAAAAGCGTGCACTGGGTCGTTGTCATTTAAAAAACGAGCCCATGTTGTTTGGGTGATGTTCAAGTCGAGGGCCGTTTGACCTTGCGGTCCATAGAAAGCGTTGTAGCCATCCCAAAGCGGCAACCAAGCTTCGTAATCTAATTTGTTGACGGGTCTGATAAATCGCGGGCTTGGTATTTTGACTAGGATTGCGGCAAGTGCCTATTAAAAAGAGTAGCCTATACCCAGTAACAATTGATAACTGTTTAAGTTATGGCTTCCGATAATACTTGTGGCGCTTGTATTGCGGAGTCCGACTGCCGATTTTGAGGCGCTATTCCCGATTGAAGAATAGGAGCTTGTTTGGCTTGTGTCATAGGAAAAATAGTTTGCCTCTACAAAACCATACAGACCTTTGGTTAGGATTTGCCTATAGCCAATGCCTAACATATAGCCGCCATCGGTTGAGTTGTCATAACTACCAGCAGTCGTCGTGGGAATCGTCGTTGAGATACCGTTATTGATGGTGGTGACAGAGGTTGGGCGTTTTACTTTAGAGCTTATTTGGGTATATCCTGCCTTTAAATAAAGTAATTTTTCGTTGTCAATGGCATAAGCAGGACTAATAAAATAGTTGTAACGTCCATGGAGTTGAGTTTAGCCGCCACTCGCAGTCATGGATGCACCACGGGGTAGTAAGTCAACACCTTGGGTGTCATCTCTTACTGTGACAATCCTAGAGGGGCTTGTTTGGGAGAGTGCAGAGTAATCGATGCCAACGCCAAGGAGCCAGGAGGGGCTCATTTGCCAGTAATAGCCTAGACCAAATATTAACGGTGCTCCCCCAAACGTTTGAGACATGGGTAGAGTATAAACATCGTGACCAGTAGATGGAACTTCCCGTGAAGATCCAGTGATCTTGGTTAACTGATTACTTTCGTAGCCAGACGAGAACTGACCATAAAATCCAGCAAAGGAAGACTGAGCGGACACCGCACTACAAAATAAGCTAAAAGATGCGGTTAAAAATAATCGTGTTTTCATTTTTTCTGTCGCGATCGCCGCGGCACCTCGGTAGAACACGAACGGGGCTTGAGACAGGCGACCCAAACGAATTGGAATCAGATGTCACAAGGCAGCTTTTGTTGCAGCTTAGAATTAATTAAAATTTATATCCAATACCAACTAAAACATTGAATACGTTTGAGCTTGATGTTATCGAAGCGCTTGCAGGCCTGCCTCCAATCACACCAGTTTGAGTGTTAGTTTGTTTTCCGTAGCTGGCGTAATTAACTTCACCAAACCCGTATAGACCGCCTTTGACTATTTGCTTATATCCTAGGCCAAGAGAGTATCCATTGGTATTATTGGAGCTTGAGCCATCACTTGATTCCTCGCGCATGGTGGCGCCTGTGAAACCAATTTTTGCGTAGGCAAGACCATCACCTCCTACAACCAGACCTGGCGATACAAAAAAGTTGTATGAGTTTGTCTTTCTGTATGTTCCAACAGAGGTATCAGCGCTAACGCCAGCTAAGGTAAGGTTTGCATTTTGGGAGTTTCCAGCAATTGGTGAGTACTCAGCGCCAACGCCTAATAAAAAGTTTTTATTGATAGCAAAGTTGTAGCCCGCAGTAATAGTCCCAGCGAAGCTATTTGCATTACTAGTGCGAATTTCAGCTGGGATGCCAACTCCGCCAACACTGAGAGATGTTGAAAGGGATGGGGAGACGGTTTCGTAACCAATACCGATTTGACCATAAGCGCCCACAAACGTTGGTTGCGCCATTGCAGTGCCAGCCATCACTGTAGCCGCTGCTGTTACTAATAATTTCATTTTCATTTTCATTTTTTGACCTTTTTTTATTTCTTAGTAGGGACAAGTTAATGGCTTGAATAATTATGGTAGCAGTATTAGCTATTTCCTTGAAAGTATTTATCGCCAGCCTATTGGGTAGGGCTTGCTCGTTGCTGGGTAACAACAAGTTGATTTTTTGCGCTGCGTCTAATCCATGAATTATCAATGAGTTAAATCCATTGAGTATTTTTTGTCGTAAAAGACCTTCCTCTGCTTAGTCGAGCTTGGTATTCGTCCGTTTGAGGATGACAGAGTAAAAGTCACTTTCCTTGGCGAGCATGGTGCTGAGCTCCTGTGGGGAGCCCACAGAGACGTCCATCGCCAGACTTTCAATTTTCTTTTGAATCTGGCCATCTTTTTGTATCTCAGCCACGGCGCGATTGAGTTTGGCGACTACGTCGGGCGGCGTGTTGACCGGCGCGAACAGCGCCGTCCAAGTGCGGATACCAAAATTCGGTACGCCACCTTCTGCAACGGTAGGAATATTGTTCAAGGTACCACTACGCTCGGGTCCCGTGGTCGCGATGAGTTTGATTCGACCCTCTTTGACCTGCTCCATCATATTACCGACTAAAGAGGTGATCATGACATCGACGCGCCCTGCAACGAGATCATTGAGCGCTACACCGGCACCTTTATAGGGGATGTGGAGCATGTTGATCTTGGCGGCATCGTTTAGCGCCTCTGCGGCTAAATGCTGAGCCGAGCCGTTTCCTGAAGACGCAAAATTCACCTTACCTGGGTTGGCTTTTGCATACTTGACCAGATCACTCACACTATTGATCCCAATATTGGCAGAAACTAAGACGCCCATGGATTGGGTAGTCGCTAACGAGACGGGTTGAAGGTCTTTCAGAACGTCATAGGTCGGATTTTTATGCAATAGCGGTGTGATCACAGTGGCGGGCGTTCCCCAAAACAGGGTGTAGCCGTCCGGCGGCGCCTTAATGACTGACTCCGTGCCAATGAGTGTGCCAGCACCTGCGCGGTTTTCGACCAAAACAGGCTGATTAAGCTTAGTGCCAAGTTCTTGGGCAAAAAATCGGGCCACGATGTCGGTAGGCCCGCCCGGCGCATAGGCCACGACGATGCGAATGGGTTTGTTGGGATAGTCTGGGGTGGCAGAGGCTTGCTGAGCGGCCCAAAGCGGCAACATTGCAAGTACGGTGCGGGTGATGATTTTTTGAATGTCCATACTGGTCTCCTGTGTGGGCACTGTCGATAGTTTTTAGCACCACGATTTCTTCTGGCCTTGGCGCGAGCTCGTCGATAATCTGACGGTAAAGCAGATCTAAAGTGCCGACTCGTGCACAGCTCAAGCAACAGCTTTAGGCGCGGGGCAAGACTAAAATTTATAGCCTAACCCCAACAAAAAATTATATGCACTGACGTTTGGATTTGAGGAAATCGTTCCTCCGCCACCATTCGAGTACGAGTAGGTCGACAATAGATTAGGACGTCCGTAGGCAAAGTAATTTAGCTCTGCAAATCCATACAGTCCTTTGGTAAACAATTGCTTGTAGCCCAGCCCTACGACATAGCCGCTTACTTGGGCCTTATTGGACGGGGAAGAGCAGCAATTTGTCTGACTATATTGCACGTTTTGCACTGAATAGCCCAACTTGGCATAGAGTAATTTTTCTTGATCGATGGCATACCCTGGCGCAATGAATACGTTAAGGCGGTTAGAAATTGAAAATTTATAGTCATAGGTAGCGCTACTGACTCCAGAGTAGTAAAAACCAACTGGGTTAGTATTTTGTGTTAGAGCAGAGTAGTCGATCCCCACACCTAATGTGAGATTGTTTTTTACAGAGAATATGTAGCCACCACCCACGACAAGAGGAGCTGTACCCGACGTTGCAGTAAGACTATTCGTCTTGTTAGGGGTATCGCCATAATCAGTCCCAGTCAACTGGGCAGCGCTTACAGTGTTCTTTTCATAACCACTTGAGATTTGGCCATATGCACCAACAAATTGACTTTGAGCAAATGCTGAACAGCTTAAAACAAGCACAGAGGCGCCCAATAATAAATTTTTTTTCATATTGATTCTCGCTTGGAATAACTACGTTTTTGCTGCCACTCATCTTAGCCCAAGCCTTTGACTACCATGCCGTATAAAACAAGCCCATAAAAAACAAAAACCCCAGCGCGAACGCTGGGGTTTCAGTAATTTCAGTTAGCTCAACCGCTCGAGCGCTTGATCGAATTCAAAAGAGAATTTTTCGGCGACCGGAACTCCTGCGTGCTCTCGGTAATAATCTATGACTTCTCCTCGGCCCACCGATAGAGATCAAAACCTATAACCAATGCCAACAAGCCCGTTGTAGGTTGCCAAACCATTGGTTGCGACTCCGTCGAAACGTGGCCCACCGGGTGGATCGGTCACTGTCATGGTCGCCTTACCATAGTTAGCATAGTTAAACTCAACGAATCCATACCAGTCATCATTAAAGAATTGCTTGTAACCCACGCCTAAAGAATAGCCTGTCAAGTTGTCGGTACGTGTAGTGAAATCGGTTGCCTTTGCGCCCGTGTAGCCAATCTTAGCGTACGCCAAACCATCAGTACCAACCATCACTGCAGGTGACAAAAATATATTGTATGACTCTTTCTTTTGCCAACGATAGTTATTAGATATGACCATCGGCCCTGCTTGTACGGTAGCTGTCTTGTCCGCGGCAGATCCGGCAAACGGAGAATACTCGACTCCAATACCCAGTAAAAAACTTTTTGTAATATTCTGATACCAGCCCAATGCAAATGTTCCAGTCAAGCTATTCGCGTTATTTGATGACGTATTGACTGGTACAGGTGTAAAGTTGACCGCCCCTGTAGCGGACTGTTGTGTTTGTGAGACCGCCTCATACCCAATGCCGAGCTGTCCAAAAGCACCTTGGAACTTAGGCTCTTGCGCAAACGCGGCATTGGCTAAGAAAATTGTTGATGCAGCGAGAATGAATTTCAGTTTATTCATGTTTTTCACCCTTTTTATATTTCACGAAACAGCATTCAAATTGTGGTGCGAGATTGATCAGCATAATGGCAATCGACCGACTTTCACTATTAGTTGGCAAACCCAGTCATGACCCCCAACATTGATTAGAACAATCTGCTGGGTATGCGAGCCGTGAAAACAACCCCACAAAAGCAAAACCCCCAGCGCGAACGCAGTAGTTTGGTAGTGCCTGACACATAGTTTACGTTTTATATCGAGTCATAAAATACTATTGATCGTACGCAAAATACTTTTGAGGCCAGAGAAAATTTGGATGACTGAAGTGGTACTCGGTTAAACCTAATAAATCTTGGCGGGTGGCAGACGTCATTAAAAACGATAGCCTACACCGACAAGAAGTGTATAGGTGGACGCACCATAGTCTGTTGATGTAGTGAAGCTCGTGCCGTTGCTTGCAACCGCAGAAGACCCTACGTTTGTGTCCCCTTTGGTGTACTTCATATAATTAACTTCAGCAAAGCCGTAAAAACTACCGCTAATCATTTGTTTGTATCCCAATCCTAGAATATATCCATTAGTGGTATTAGAGGTGGTCGTTGCGGATACATAAGCAGTGGGGCTAGTATTTTGTGCTGGAGTTAAAAATTTGACTGTTTGCGCACTGTAACCTACCTTTAAGTAGGCCAATTTATCTTTATCAATTAAAAAAGCTGGCGATAAAAATATATTATAACGGTCTTGAACCGTGAGCTTCATGCCATTGGTACGATTGCCGTTTGAGTCTGGGGATGAATAAGGAGACGTATCGACTTGGCTTAGAGCAGAATAATCCACCCCCAGCCCGATAAGCCAAGAATCATTAATTTTAAAGTTGTAACCCAATCCAAAAACTAAAGGCACACCACTAGCGGTTTGATTGGATGCCTTCGTTACCCCATCGCCAGTACGACCACTGATTTGTCTATATGTTTAGTTCTGATTAAGATCGCCTATCGAATTAGACTCATAACCTGTAGCAATTTGCCCATAAAACCCCTCAAACGAACTTTGTGCATGGCCTGTTCCAGCTATACCCGTTAGAGCAAAAGCAATTAATAGTTTGGTGTTCATTTTTGGCTCTCTATTATTCAATTTAGCGTAATTACCTTTGGCCGTGCCAACAACAAATTACTTTCTTCAGGCGCCTAAACCAACTTTGTGGATTTTCTGGGGATCTTGCCTGGCGCAAGACTTAATTAAAAACGATAGCCTACGCCGACAAGAAGTGTATAGGTGGAAGCGCCAAAGTCTGATGCTGTTGTGAAACTTGTTCTGTTGCTATCAATCGAAGAATACCCTACGTTTGTATCTCCTTTTGTGTACTTCATATAGTTGACTTCAGCAAAGCCGTAAAAACCACCACTAATCATTTGTTTGTATCCCAACCCTAGAATATATCCATTAACGTTATTGGAGGTGTTAACGGCGGATACATAAGCAGTGGGGGTATTGTGTGCTGGAGTTAAAGACTTGACTGTTTGTGCGCTATAACCCACCTTAAAGTAGGCCAATTTATCTTTATCGATTACATAGGCTGGCGATAAAAATATATTGTAACGGTCTTGAACGGTGAGCTGTATGTTGGGGGTACGGCCGCCGTTTGAGTTTGAGGCTGAATAAGGAGACGTATCGACTTGGCTCAGAGCAGAATAATCTACCCCCAGCCCGATAAGCCAAGAATTATTAATTTTAAAGTTGTAACCCAATCCAAAAACTAAAGGCATACCACTGGCATTTTGACTGGATGCCTTTGAAGAACCACTACCAGTAAAACCACTTATTAGTCTATATGTATAAAAGTTATCAAGATTTTCAATCGTATTACTTTCATAGCCTGTAGCAATTTGCCCATAAAACCCCTCAAACGCACTTTGCGCGTGGGCTGTTCCAGCTAAACCTGCTACGGCAAAAGCAATTAATAGTTTGGTGTTCATTTTTGACTCACTATTATTCAATTTAGCGTAATTAACTTAAGCCGTGCTAACAGCAAATTTAACTATTTTCTTGATTATATTTACTACCCGCCGTTAACAACCATATTAAATAGAGTGTGGCTGTTGCCGGTCAACAACAAGTTACTTTCTTTGGGTAAACCCTGTTGTTTTACTGGGAATCTCGGCGGGTGGGGTTGGCGGATTACGCAGTGTAGAGGCAACAACTAGACATATTTAGAAACATTCAGTTACAAGCCCACAAAAGCAAAAACCCCAGCGCGCAGGGGTTTTTCAGTTTTAGATGGTGGCTCGGGGCGGAATCGACCAGAGCCTAAATTTTTGGGCTTACGTATAGGACTGGTTCTTCTTTTTTTATGGGGTGTTTCACATAGCCCTCGCGCGTTTGTGGAAGTTTTGCACCTAAGACAGCACTTGCAACTTGTGTCCGAAGTATTTGAGCCGTACCTCCAGCAATCGTAAACATTCGAGCATCTCGCACGTGGCGTTCCGCAGCAAATTCACGTGAGTAACCACTAGATCCAAAGAGTTGCAGTGAATCATTGGTGACTTTAATGGCGGTTTCCGCGGCAATGATCTTGGCTTGGGCGGCTAGTTTTAAATCCGGGAAGCTACCCACCGGCACATTGGCTGCGCGATGAAGCATGAGCCGCGCGGCATCAAGTGCGATAGACATGTCCGCGATCATCCACTGTAAGCCTTGAAACTCAGCAATCGATCGGCCAAATTGTTTGCGCTCTTTGCTGTATTGAACAGCTTCTTCGAAAGCACCAACAGCGATACCGAGCGCCACCGTTCCCGCACCCACTCGTTGTGCGTTGTATGCGTTCATAAGCGCAGCAAAGCCTTTACGTAAATCACCGAGCGGCTTTAATGCCATCGATTCAGGTACTTCTAGGTTGATAAAGTCTACGTAAGTTTCAGGTATGCCGCGCACACCCATTGCGGGTGTACGTTTAGCGATTACGAGCTCTTTGGGTTCGTTGCCATCCCGTACAACGATAAAGCCACCAATGCCTTGTTCAACACCATCTTCAAACACGCGCGCAAAAATCAGATGCAATCGCGATACGCCGCCGCCGGTAATCCAGTATTTTTGACCATTGATAATGTATCGATCGCCCTTTTTATCGGCGCGTGTGGTCATCTCACTCGCGGCACTCCCCGCGTTGGGTTCAGAAATACAGATTGCCGGTTTATCGCCAGACAATACGCACTCAGCGGCAATCTTCTTTTGTTCTTCGGTACCGTAGGCCATGATGGCGCCTATTGCGCCCATGTTGGCTTCAACCGTGATTCGACCCATGGTGGCACAGGCTTTGGCCATTTCTTCGATCACCAGCGTCGTTTCAAGGTAGCCAAGGCCGCGACCGCCGTATGCCTTTGGTACGGTCATTCCCATAAACCCTGCTGCATTGAGCTTGGCGATGTTGTCCCAAGGGTAAGCCTCCGTGGCATCGGTCTGAGCAGCTGTTGCTTTGAAAACAGTTTCTGCTAACTCACGTGCTTGAGCCTGAATTACGAGTTGTTCGTGCGTCAAAATAGTCATTTTTATTGTTTGTCTATGGGTTCAAGGTTGTCCGAGCCAGAAAGCGCGTGGCGTAAGGACCTGTCTGTCCAAATCCCGTGATCGAGCAATACACCAATCGGGGAAACCGTTCTTTGATTTGATCATAGGCCAGACCATAGCGACTCAGTCCACCTACTTTGTGGTTTTCAACCAAAATATCGGTATTTTCAAGCAAGCGCGTGATGAGATTTTGGCCTTGCACGCTCGCAATGAACGACCTTCATTCAAAGAATGTTACTCCTTCTCATTGCTAGTCTTTGGCCGCACCCCCACAAGGTCAGCTAGCAAGCCCCTGCGCGCTGCGCGCCGAAGGTCGCTTGCTGCTCAGTAAATTTCCCACCTGCGCGAGACGAAAGTTGTTGAACTAGGCCCTTGCATGAAAACCCCATCATCTGGAGATATTGTTTTGCGGATTTCACAGCCTCTTGATTCCAGTCAACGTTTAGGCTGTCAACTGCTTTAGTCGCGTCATTGACGTTAAAGCCGTTTCCAGCCTGTGACGAAAGTTGTTCAATCAGCCCATCACGCGAGAATGCGCTAATGTTGAGATATGATTGCGCGGCCCTGACCGCATTTTTTTGTGGCCCGGTCAAACTTTGAACCGCGTTATTTGTGTTGGGCTTACTCGGCGCTGTGCTCTGCGCTGAGGGTGCGGGTTGTGCAGCCGGAGCCGTCGCTCCGCGTCCGTCAAAGACGATACGCTCTAATTGGCAAAGGTTTAAATTACGCCTTTCTTCGATCGCCTTGTTTCCGTAGATCACTTGTAGGTCAAATTGACAGCCGCGAGAAGAGCAGTGGTCTGACTACGTTGGACAGCATTTCGAGGAAGATAAGTGAAAGTCATTGATCGGTCATATCAGGCAGCTTCCTTCAGCCCGTTGTCTTTAAAGTAA
>Ga0222712_10000955_pt1 | contig 36935 bp, 25 predicted proteins | sample C33_657DmetaG_FD_165043 | JGI IMG/M metagenome (GOLD analysis project Ga0222712, IMG submission 165043) | Estuarine water microbial communities from San Francisco Bay, California, United States - C33_657D | ecosystem: Environmental > Aquatic > Marine > Unclassified | place: USA: California... | reverse complement strand
AAAACTTCGTAATTTCACTTATTCCATTTAACAGGTCAGCCCCCGCGCACCCTCAACCCTTACACCACTTTGATCTCTCAACAAACCATACAGGAAATTCAGAACAGGATTGATATCCATGATGTCGTGGGATCGTTCGTAAAACTGAAAAGACGTGGAACCAATTACATCGGGAACTGCCCGTTCCACAATGAAAAAACACCTTCCTTTACCGTATCGCCTTCCAAGGAAATATACAAATGCTTTGGGTGTGGCAAAAGCGGAAATGCCATCGGCTTTGTCATGGAGCATGAAAAGTACTCCTACGTTGAAGCACTGCGCTGGCTTGCCAGCCGTTACAATGTCGAAATTGAAGAAACAGAAACAAGTCCGGAGTACAGGGAACAACAGCAGCTGGCCGATAGCCTGCACATCCTCAACCAATTTGCAGCAAAATATTTTTCGGTCCAGTTGACCAATACTGAAGAGGGCCAAAGCAATGCACTGGGTTACCTGAAGGAAAGGGGGTTTAACGATGTAATCCTGGTAAAATTTCAAATAGGATATTGTCCAGAACAGGGAGATGCATTCTCAAAAGAAGCCCTGAAAAACCAATACAGTGAAGCACTCCTTAAAAAAAGCGGCCTCTGTGTTGAGCGAAATGGCAGGCTCGTAGACAATTACAGGGGTAGGATTATTTTTCCCATCCACAACCAAAGTGGCAAGATCATTGGCTTTGGCGCAAGGGTCATCGGAAGCATTGACCGGGGTCCAAAATACATCAATACGCCTGAAAATGAACTGTATGTCAAAAGCAGAATCCTGTATGGCTCTTACTTTGCAAGACATCCCATCGATAAGGCTGATGAATGTTTTCTGGTTGAGGGATATACAGATGTCACTGCCATGCACCAGGCAGGGATTGAAAATGTCGTTGCCTCAGGTGGTACATCGCTCACACCTGACCAACTCAAGCTCGTAAAAAAATACACCAACAACCTCACCATCATTTACGATGGTGATGCTGCAGGCATTAAAGCAGCACTGAGGGGGTTGGACCTTGCAATTGAAGAAGGCCTCAATGTGCAACTGGTTTTGATTCCCGACAAGGAAGACCCAGACAGTTATGTGAAGAAAGTCGGGGCAGACGCTTTCAGGGAATTTGTAAAGGAGAACAAAAAAGAATTCATCCTTTTCCAGCTAGAGGTAGCCTTGAAGGATGCAGGCAACGACAGCAATCAAAAGGCAGCAGTGGTCAACCAGATTGCCGAGTCCATTTCCAAACTCAGCAGAACTGAGGATTTTACACGTCAGCAGGATTATATAAAACGTTGTGCCTCCATCTTAAAGGTTGATGAACAGGGCCTCACAGCCCTTGTATCCAAATTCACCAAAGACAAAATTGGCAAAGAGGAAAAAAAGTTTCAACGCGATAATCCAGACCAGGTTACTCCTGTAGCCGCACCTGAAATTGAAGATGCAGGCATTGACTTGCTGTTCAAGGATGAATTGAATGAGCAGGCCGTTATCAGGGCACTCATCGAATTTGGCTCCATGGAATGGGACGAACACCAAACAGTTGCCGCCTTTATCTTTGGAGAAATCGAAAAAGATGGCTTGGAAGAATTGTTTGACAACAAACTGCTCGTCAGCGTACTGCATTCTTACAAATCAATGCAACAGGAAGGCCAAAATCCAACAGAAAAAAATTTCCTTTACCACCAAGACCCCCAAATTGGGCAAATGGCGGTCTCACTCTTGACAGAGAAACACCAGATCAGTCCCAATTGGACAAAGTATTACAAGGGAGACATTCCCCAAAGAACCGATCTTTATAAAGAGGAGGTATTGTCCAGCATGACCTACCTGAAACTGAGGAAGGTCAAACGGCTTATCCTTGAGAACCAGGTTGACCTCGAACAGGAAAACAACGAAGACGACACCATGATCCTTTTGCAGACCCACCGTCATTTGAAACAAATGGAAATGGATTTGATGAAAGGAATCGGCACGGTTATTTTCCGATGACTCCAACCATAACCATCATTCAAATGGGAAACAATAAATCCCCAACCCTTTACTGCGGATCCACATTCACCTGAACATGAACAGATTTGAAATGCGGATCATTCAACATAACGGCCATGACCTGTTGGATATGGTTTCTTGCCATGGTATTCTTTGACCCGTCCCTTGGCAATTTGAGCAAGATCTCATAAATATACTTGTTGCGAACACGGTTCACAACTGGCTCTGCAGGGCCAATCAAATAATCACCAAACATGGGCTGAATCCTGCTGGCAAAAAAGTCTGCAGCATTCAATGCTTTCAACTTGTCGGTGTGGCGGAAAAAGAGCTGAATCAGCCTTGTGTAGGGAGGATAATGAAACAGCTTTCGGGATTCCATCTCCTGGGTATAAAAAGCCTTGTAATCGTGTGCTGCCACCAACGCAATGATGGGGTGGCCGGGATTGGAGGTCTGGACAATGACTGACCCACGTTGGCCCCGTCTGCCTGCGCGGCCACTCACCTGCTCCATCAATTGAAAACTTCGTTCATTGACCCTGAAATCCGTAAAACCCAGGAGTCCGTCAGCATCCAATATTCCCACCAAAGCAACATGCTCAAAGTCCAAGCCCTTGACAACCATTTGGGTACCAACAAGAATATCCATTTGGTGTTTCTCAAAACTTCGGATCATTTCATCGTGTGCATATTTTCCTTTCACTGTATCGATGTCCATTCTTGCAACGGTATGATCAGGGAACATCGCGATCAGGTCTTCCTCCACTTTCTCTGTACCAAAATTCCTTTCCACCCAGGTTGCACCCCCACATGCGTCACAGGTGAGCTGCACAGGATAAGACGTTCCGCAGTAATGGCACTGAAGCCTGTGGTGCAATTTGTGGTAAGTAAGGGTGACGTCACAATGCGCACAATGGGGAATGAAACCACATGTACCACAGATTTTATATGGTGCATAGCCCCTTCGGTTCTGAAAAAGAATGACCTGTTTTTTTTCTGCCAACGCCTTGTCAATGGCCTCTTTCAAGATGGGTGTGATCATGTGCCTGACCATCTTGTTGTTGACCACTCCCCTGGTATCTGCAACTTCTATTGAGGGAAGTTCAACGCCGCCATAACGCTCAAACATCTCAACAAGGCCATATTTTCCACTGACTGCCTGGGCATAGGTTTCAATGCTGGGTGTAGCACTTCCCAAAACCAGTTTTGCATTGCACATTCTTGCATAATAAAGGGCAGCATCACGCGCATTGTAGCGGGGTGCCGGATCTTGTTGCTTGAATGACGCATCCTGTTCTTCATCTACAATAATGAGCGACAAATCAGCATATGGAAGAAACAGCGCTGATCTTGCCCCAAGTATAACCCGTATTTCGCCTTTTTTCACCTTGTTCCATAGCTCTACCCTTTCATTTGGATTGAACCTTGAATGGTAAATGGCAATATACCCTCCGAAATGTTCTTGCAAACGGCGGATAATCTGTGCTGTCAGGGCAATTTCAGGAAGCAGGTACAGCACTTGCTTGCCTGCAAGAATTTGTGCTTCTATCAGCTTGATATAGACCTGTGTTTTTCCGCTGGATGTTACGCCATGCAACAGGCAAACTTCTTTTTCCTGCAATACCTTGAACAGCTTTTCAAGTGCAAGGGTTTGTACCGGCGACAAGGTGAAGTCAATTTTTACTTCCTTGGATTGCATGGGCAGCCGGTCTACGGCATGCTTTGAGACAACAAGGATTTGCTTGTCTACAAGGCCCTTCAACTGTGATGAGGTGGCATCGGCTTTTTTCAGCAATGCTGGTTGCCTGACCTCGCCTTCAGTTCGCTGCAGGTGCAGAAAGGCCAACAACAATTCCAGTTGCTTTGGGGCCCTGTTGTTCCATTGGTTGAGCAGGTCGGCCAGTGCCTCTTCACTGTGGTAATTGGCATGCAAGTGAACAAAATTTTCCCTCTTGGGTACATATTTTTCCTTGAGTGATTCCCATGCAATACATGCTTTTTTTTCAAGGAGCCGCTTTACTACAGGATAAACATGGGATGCATCCAAAATATCCTGCACCTCTTCCATTTTCAATTCCTTTTTCAACAACAATCCCTCTGCCACCAAATATTCCTGGTCGTCCAGGTCACTGAAATCTTCTCCGTATTCCTCATTCAGCATCAAAATGGTTTCACTGCTGAGCTTGAGTTGGGTTGGCAATGCGGCTGCCATAACTTCCCCCTCGCTGCACATGTAATAATTGGCCATCCAGTTCCAAAAAGCCAGTTGCTGCTCATACACAACAGGTTCCGGGTCCAACACCTGTAGGATGGGCTTTGGGTCAAATCCCTTGGGACCAATGGCTGATATGGATTTTATGATACCAGAGTACCTTTTTTGCCGCCCAAAACTTACCTCAACCCTTACGCCTGGTATTGCAGACTGTTGCATCCCTGCAGGAATGGCATAGGTATAGGTTTTGGGGATGGCTAAGGGTATGATGACTTCTGCAAACAAATGTTGTCCTCCCTATGGTTTTGTGAAATATTGTGTGCCTATCCAAGATGCCTTGTATTCGATCAATTTTTCTGACATTTTTTGTTTTGCTATCGCCTTCAGGGCTTTGGGATCAGCACCTGGGTAGTCAGCAGGGTCGATTGGATCCAGGTATACAGCCCTTGATCGGCCTGGTGTCAGGGTAAATACATGGCGGTAGTGCAGACGATCGTATGTATCCAGAAAAAGGACGGGCTGTAACTTCTTTCCTGTTTCCACTGCCAATTTAAAGGCCCCATCGTACATTTCTGCCATAGGACTGTCTCCCATGTTGAATGTACCCTCAGGAAAAACAGCGATTGATATGCCTAGGGAAAGGGTTTTTCGAAGATCAGCAAGACTTCTTGCACGGTCCTCAGGACTTGCCCGATTGACGGTAATTACACAGAACTTGTACAAAAATCCGAAAACCGGTACTTTCAACAACTCATATTTACCAATGGCCCTGAAATGGTGCTTTATGGAAAGAATGACTGCCAATGCATCCAAATATGAAATATGGTTTGCGATAAAAATATATTGCTCATTCGGGTCTGGTGTTGACTCGTAAATGTTGTAATGCCGTATTCCCAACAAGGGCAACAGAAGGTTTCCCATGATCCTGTAGATCTTGAACATGATGTTTCCCCCCTTGAATTTACCCATTGGTAAACAGACCAGCAGACAGGGAATAAGTGCCAATATGGCTGCAAACAAAAGGATATAGGCATACAGGCAATATAGAAATTGTATGGGGGCGAAAAGGATCCTGATTTTGCTCATATATTAATTCAAATATACACTTTCCCGTTTGTATCTTTGTTGGTCAATGACAGCGGGAAAGACCATAGCACTGCACACACTGGGTTGTAAGCTGAACTATTCAGAAACTTCCACTTTGGGAAGAATGCTCGAAAAAGAAGGCTTTTCCAAAAAGGAATTTGATGAACCTGCAGATGTATATGTCATCAACACCTGTTCCGTAACAGAGAATGCCGACAAGGAATGTCGTCAGCTCGTTCGTCGCATCCAAAAACAAAATGCAGATGCTGTCGTCGTGATTACAGGATGTTATGCCCAACTGAAGCCAAAAGAGATTGCTGAAATACCCGGAGTGGACCTCGTACTGGGGGCTTCAGAAAAATTCAATCTTCCCGAACACCTGAGAAATTTCACCAAAGGGGACTCTACCAAAATTTGCAGCTGTGACATCAGCGAAGTAAATGATTTCAATGCCTCCTTTTCCGTTACTGACCGCACCAGGACTTTCCTAAAAGTACAAGATGGATGCGACTACAATTGTTCATTCTGCACCATCCCCATGGCGCGAGGAAAAAGCAGGAGCAATACCATTGACAATGTCGTGAAGCAGGCCCGTGAGATAGCTTCAAAAGGAGTAAAGGAAATTGTACTTACTGGTGTCAATTTGGGAGACTTTGGCATCATTGATGGTGAGAGAAAAAACAACTTCGGTGAGCTTTGTTGTGCATTGGACCAGGTTCAGGAAGTCAGTAGATACAGGATATCTTCTATCGAACCCAATCTCCTGACAAAAGAGATCATCGAACTGGTTGCCTCAAGCAAAAAATTCATGCCCCACTTTCATATTCCATTGCAGAGCGGAAGCAACAAATTGTTGGGCCTGATGAGGAGGCGCTACAAGCGGGAACTCTATGCGGAAAAGGTCGATCTGATCAAGGCCATGATGCCAGATGCTGCTATAGGAGTTGATGTTATCGTTGGATTCCCTTCGGAAGATGAACATGAATTCAAGAAGACATTCGAGTTTCTTCATGCACTCGACGTTGCTTACCTGCATGTTTTTACCTATTCGGAAAGGCCAAATACAAAAGCACTGGAGATTGACAATGTAGTTCCCATGCACATCAGGAATGAACGCAACAAATTGTTGAGAAACCTCTCTTACCAGAAAATGCAGTATTTCCGTGCAACGCAGGAAGGAAAGACAAGAACGGTATTATTTGAGCAGGAAAATAAAAATGGAATGATAGAAGGCTATACAGACAACTATATCCGCATCAGTACGCCATTCAGTGATGATTTGGTGAACAGAGAAGTTGAATGGCTGATCAGATAATCTGCATCATCTTACCACAATCTTCAATTCAGGCGCTATTTGCAGCTTACCCATGGCATTTCGAAAAAGGATTTTATTGATCAAAATGGTATCCCCCACCTTGACATTGTCCCTGATGCTTTCCGCCCATGCATTGCTCAATTGTGCAGTATTGTTGAAGTCACCCACGCGAAGATCGGACACCGTTTTTGTCTGACCCGATTCATCATCCCGATAGGTGGTCTTGAATTTATAATTGATGCGAAATGCATTGACCGTATACAACTTACCGGCATTGTCCCTGACCAAAATTGCCGCAGGAGCAATGGCTGCAATGTGGGCTGCCAGGGCTTCGCCCCTACCCACTGGTCCCCAGTAAGATGAAAAAACCAGGGGCGCAGATGCGTCTGTCTGTGGAATTGTGGCCTTTTTCGGTTGGGACATTGCAAAAAAAGAAGCCATTGAAAGAACGACAATTAACAAGATTCTGCCCATGACGCAAAACTAAGGGTAGTGTAATGAAATGAACCGTTAAATCTGATAATCCTTATTCCAAATTTTTAAGGCTTTCCCTTAATATTTGAAGTTTTTCCATTGCATCGGACTGTTTTTTTCTTTCCATATCAACCACTTCCTGCTTTGCATTGGCAACGAACTTTTCATTGGAAAGCTTCTTTTCAACAGATTCCAGAAATCCCTGGAAATAAGCAATATCTGCCTCAATCGCTTTGCGTTGAGCAGAAGTATCAAGGACCTGATCGGTTTTGATATAAAAACGGTCTCCTCCTATCACCAACTGGATGGTTTCAGGAACAGCATCAGCTGTAAATTCGAATGCAGTTGCATTGACTTGCTTGCAAAGCAGTTCTTGTATAGACAACCAAATTGCTTTGTCTTTTGCACCAACAAATATTGAAACGGCATCCTTGTTTTTGATTTGGGCTTTCACTCTTGCATCTCGGATGGCAGTGATGGCAGATTTGAGCAATATAGCCTCTGACAGAACTTTACTGTCCACCGGTTTGGCAATAAAAGAAGGGTCAATTTGTCGAACACAAAGATCAACAGGTTGATCTGTTCGCAACATGTGATACATTTCCTCAGTTACAAATGGCATGAAAGGATGTAACCTTTCCAACAGGATTTCAAAATAACCGATGGCCTTCTCCAAATGGGCTTGGTCCATGGGCTTTTCAAAACCGGGCTTGATCCATTCAAGGTACCAGCTGCAAAAATCATCCCACACCAATGTATACAAAGTCTTCAGGGCCTCACTCAATTTGAACTGGCTCATCAATTGGTCCACTTCAGTACATACCTCGCGAAGCCTGGCATCAAACCATTCATGAGGCCAATCTGAACCCAATGTAATTTCTTCTGCAGAGAGCCCAGGCTTGGAACGCTCTTTCCATAGTTGGACAAGCTTGAGTGCATTCCACATCTTGTTGATGAAATTTCTCCCCTGTTCGTTGGAAGACTTGTCCCACAACAAATCATTTCCGGCAGGTGATGCAATAAGAATACCAAAGCGCACAGCATCCGCTCCAATGTCATCGATCATTTCAAGAAGGTCGGGAGAATTGCCGAGTTGTTTGCTCATCTTTCTTCCCTGAAGATCACGCACAATTCCAGTGAAGTAGACGTCATTGAAAGGCTTTTTTCCCATGTACTCATAACCTGCCATGACCATCCTGGCCACCCAAAAGAAAATAATTTCGGGTGCAGTCACCAATGTATTGGTTGGATAATAATAATTAACATCCTTGTTGCCAGGGTTGGAAATCCCCTTGAACACTTCAAAGGGCCATAGCCATGAAGAAAACCAGGTATCCAAACAATCTTCATCCTGCTTGAGCTGGGGATTGTCAATCTTGTAGATTTCGGTAAATTTTCTTCTGGCATCTTCCTCATCCATCGCAACGACAAACCTTCCTTCAACGTCATACCAGGCAGGAATCTGGTGTCCCCACCAAAGCTGACGGGATATGCACCAGTCCTTGATGTTTTCCATCCAATGCCGGTAAAGGTTTTTGAATTTGGCGGGATGAAAATTGATCTCCCCATTTTGTACAGCGGACAGTGCAGGGGAAGATATTTTTTTCATGTCCACCCACCACTGCAATGACAGTCTTGGCTCAACCACTACATCTGTTCTTTCAGAAAAACCAACCTGGTGTACGTATTCATCGATTTTAGCCACATGGCCAGCTGCCTTCAAGGCTTCAACGATTTGCTTCCTGGCTTCAAAACGATCCATGCCAATGTAAAGCTGCGCATCAGCGCTCATGGTACCGTCTTCGTTCAAAATGTCATATACAGCAAGCCCATGCTTGATTCCAATTTGATGATCATTCATGTCATGGGCAGGAGTGATTTTCAATGCGCCTGATCCAAAATCGATTGCAACGTATTCATCGCCGATGATGGGAATTCGTCTGTTGATCAATGGTACAATTGCTTCCTTTCCAATATGGTGCTTGAAACGTTCATCATTAGGATTAACAGCGATTGCAGCATCACCAAGGATTGTTTCTGGCCGAACTGTCGCGATGGTAATCGCACCTGCTTCCAATGGAAGTGCATTGCCCCCATTATCAGCAAGCTGGTATTGGAGGAAATACAGTTTTCCTTGTACTTCCTTGAATATAACCTCCTCGTCACTGAGTGCCGTCTTTGCGCGTGGATCCCAGTTGATCATTCTTTTGCCACGGTAGATATAGCCTTTGGCATAGAGATCGTTAAAGACATGGATGACCGACCTGTAATAGTCCGGGTCCATGGTAAAGCTGGTTCTGCCCCAATCCAGTGAACATCCGAGTTTTTTCAGCTGCTGTAAGATGATGCCGCCATATTTCTCTTTCCATTCCCAGGCATATTCCAGGAATTCTTCCCTGCTCAAGCTTGATTTTTGGATACCCCTTTCGCGCAACATATGAACCACCTTGGCTTCTGTTGCGATTGAGGCATGATCGGTACCGGGCACCCAACAGGCATTTTTACCCATCATGCGTGCCCGCCTCACAAGTATATCCTGTATCGTATTGTTAAGACAATGTCCCATGTGTAAAATACCGGTAACATTGGGGGGTGGGATAACAACCGTATAAGGTTCACGATCATCCGGGGCACTTTCAAAATAACGTTGATCAAGCCAATGCTGGTACCATTTTTGCTCAGCTGCCCTGAAATCAAATGTTTTGGAGATCTCCATGAAATGTTAACTTTTTAGAATGACAAAGGTAACAAGAAAGTTAGACCTGGGCGTGGAGATATTGCCAAAATGAACTTATGCGGTAGCCCGAGAGCAAAAGAAAAGCAGGGCAAGCTTGAAATGCCAAAATATGTCAATGGCGCCAACAAGGTTGACAAGGTCCTGGAAGGATTTACCATAACAAATACGTCACCAAGGCAATCAAGGCATAAATGGACAACACCACCAACAAGATTTTTATGGTATTTCCACTTGGACCAGATGTCTGCATGTTATCGGTATTGTTGTTCATGTTCATATCAATTGAAATCAAAAAATCTGCCAATGAGGCTGGGACCAACTTGAGGAGCATTCGTCCAAATTATGGTCGGAAGTTGTTCAAATCTAACATTATCATCCGGCCACACAACCTGACTTGGATGTCTCCTGACATGATCTTGATGGGAATCGGGATTGACCACAATCATCTTCCAAATGATGCTCCTGGCATATTATTGTAGCTGAAAATTCTATTTGATTGGCAATTAATTTTAATATGAAAAAATCAACGAACCAGGCCATTTATGTTGTATGGATTGATCGCAAGCATGCGATGATCATGAGAACTACAGAGCAAGGCACAACGACCTACAAGGAAATAAAATCAAGTGCCGGAACAAGGGAAAGATTCAATGGTGAAACCACCAATAAGACAGGTATGCTGGGAACTTCAATTGCCTGGGAAAAGAAAAAACAGGAAAAGGAAAACAACCATGTGCAGCAATTCCTGAAAAAAGTAATGGCAGAATTTCATCAGGCGAAGGAGATATTGATACTGGGATCGGGAGATACAAGATACGAGCTTCAAAATGGAATTGAAAAAAGCAAGGCCTTCAATGGTGTTAAAATCAGCAACAGGGCATGCAGAAAAATCACAAAGCGTGAATTGGAGGTAGAAATGGAAAAGGAATACCATCTTCATTTGGGTTAAGTTTTCAACAAGGCCATTGGCTTCGGAATTATCTTATTAGTTTTGGATAATATTCGATGCGGGCATGTACGCAATTGTAGACATAGAAACTACTGGAGGAAACGCAGGGACTGGAAGAATCACAGAGATCGCCATATTGATCACTGATGGAGCCAGCATCATGCACAGGTATACCACATTGGTAAATCCAATGCAGCCGATTCCCGTATTCATTGAAAAACTCACTGGCATCACCGACAAGATGGTGAGCAATGCACCAGTTTTTGGTCAAGTTGCAAAGGATGTATACGAATTGCTGCATGACAAGGTATTTGTGGCGCATAATGTAAATTTTGATTTCTCCTTTATTGCCCATCAGTTATCGCAACATGGGTTCAAGTTGCAGTCCAGAAAGCTTTGCACGGTAAGGCTGAGCAGAAAAATATTTGAAGGTTTCCAAAGCTATAGCCTGGGGAACCTTTGCCGATCATTGGACATTGTTATTGAGGACAGGCATCGTGCAATGGGCGATGCAGAGGCAACGGCAATTCTGTTTCACAAGTTGCTGAAAAACGACATGGCGGGTCATATTCAAGGCATGCTCAAAAAAGGAAGTGGGGACAGCTACCTTCCGATGCACCTTTCGAGTGATGACCTGGATAAAATGCCGAATACGCCAGGTGTTTACTATTTCCATGACAGCAAAGGAAAAATCATCTATGTGGGCAAGGCCAAACGGTTGAAAAAAAGGGTTACAAGCCATTTTTCAAACAATGACATTGGCAAAAAAAAACAGGACCTTATCAGAATGGTCAATAAAATCAGTTTCAGGGAATGTGGAAATGAGCTGATGATGAGTGTTTTCGAAAGCATTGAAATCAAGCGTTTATGGCCACAGTTCAACCGATCCCAGAAAAAATTTGAAAATCGATTTGGCATATGCAGTTATGAGGACATGCAAGGTGTGCTGCGCTTGGGCATCATAAAAAAGAAAAAGTACCTGCAATCCCATACCAGCTTTCCCATGCAGGTTGACGGGCAAAGACTGTTGAATAAACTTGCAAGGGAATATGGCCTTTGTCCCAAGATGTGTTTTCTGCAAAAAGAAACCATTGCCTGTGTGGGCATCGAAGAATCATTTTGTGAAGGAATCTGTGAGCATGCGGAAGACATTGCGTCATACAATACCAAGGTAAAATCCGCCATCAGGGAAATGATTCACCACTCACCCACCATTGCCGTGTTTGGACCTGGCAGGACAGATGATGAATTGACCTGTATCATGATTGGAAGGAATGATTTGCTTGCCTTGGGCTATGTAACGAAAGATGCCATTCACTTGAAACAAGAAAAGCTTGTCAAATTGCTGGAACCCGCTGCATCAAATGAATTCATTCGATCTTTGGTCATGAACCATGCTACTGTTTATCCTGAAATGAGTGTGCATTTCAAATGAGTTGGGAATCCCTTGACTATCCTTTCAATTCTTCCACGGTAGCACCAATGCCCCTGTCTGTAATGGCATCGCACATGGGTTTGAGCTCATCATAGGATCCATGCTTTACTCCATATTTGCCTTTGTAATGGATGAACATTGCGCATTGCTCTGCCTGTTCCCTTTCATGCTTGCACACTTCCATCAAGGTTTTGATGACGTGATCAAAGGTATTCACTTCGTCATTCCATACAATCAAAGCATAACCGGCGCTGTCAAGCACTTCGGTTTCATATTGCTCCTTGTAAATGGGGTTGAGTGGCATGCTGCGCTTGCAGGTTGTAAAAAGATGGTGGAACATACTGGACTCGAACCAGTGACCCCTACTCTGTCAAAGTAATGCTCTAAACCAACTGAGCTAATGTTCCGAATTGGATTGCAAAGTTAGGTAAAAAAAGGGAAAATACAGATTGTTTGACGTTTGACGCACCCGAGTGAGCAGCTGTCAATTGATGAGGAGCTTAACCAAAAAGTTCCTTTACATGCTTTCCTTTGCCGTCTGGCGTAGTATAAAATGGTCTTTCCTCTACGACATAATTGGTTTGAGGATCTATTCCCAAAGCATGGTAAATGGTTTGGTGAACCTGGTCGATCACAATGGGGTTTTCCACTGTTTTGCATGGCCGCTCATCGGCTGTTTTTCCATACACATTTCCCTTTTTAATACCCCCACCAAACATGAGCATTGAACAGCCATCGGTAAAATGCCTGTGCATACCATAAAATTTAATGTCATTGATGATTTCTGGCTGCCGAACCTGCTCTTGCACCTTCAATTCGGGTCGACCTTCTACCATCATGTCCCTGCTGAATTCGGTGGCCAAAACAATCAGGGTTCTGTCCAGATGACCAGACTTTTCAAGATCTTTGACCAATTGGGCAATGGGAGCGTCAATCCTCTTTTTCATTTCCTTCAAACGTGTATGGCCATTTTCATGCGTGTCCCAGTTCATGAATGGTTCATATTCTGTGGTCACACTGATGAAGCGTGCGCCCTGCTGTGTGAGTCGCTTTGCCATAAGGCATCCCAGGCCAAATCTTCCAGTATTATAAACTTCATAGCTTGATCGAGGTTCTTTGTTGAGGTCAAATGCAGCAGCTTCCGGCGACTTCAACAAACGGTAGGCCTGCTCCATGGAACGGACCATGGATTCCTTGTGATAATCCGAACCAAATTCACCCATGGCACCTTGTTTCATCAATTCACGGTAAAGCTGGTTTCTTTTTTCAAACCTTGTTTCATTCATCCCTACAGGGGGCCGCACAGATTCCAATCCTGCTGTTGGATCAGGAATCATGAACGGACCAAACTCGTTACCCAAAAATCCTGCCGTATGAAAGGCCTTGAGCTCCTCTCCTTCGCCTACAGTAAAACGTTGCCCGATATCAATAAAAGCCGGAATGGCTGAATTGATGGGCCCCAGCTCTTTCGCTATCCAGGATCCAATGTGCGGAGCAGATACGGATTGTGGCGGCCGATAACAGGTATGCCAATGGTATTGGTGACGGGAATGCAGGATATGCCCCATGTCTGCTGCAACATAGGAACGAATGACCGTACCCCTATCCAACACGTTTCCTATGGATTGAAGGCCTTCTGAAAAATAGACATCATCCAAAACGGTAGGCACAGATTGGAAAGTACTCAACACATCGTTGGATTTCATTCCAGTGGAAAATGCAGTAAATTTTTTGGGGTCGAATGTTTCGGTATGTGCCATGCCGCCGCCCATCCATAGCAGAATAACTGTATCTGCCGTTGAAGTCTTCCCTATGGGCTTCATGCTGCTCAAGAGACCTGAAAGAGGCATGGAGGCACCCAGTGCTGCAATGGTTGCAGCACTGGTCGTCTTTAAAAAATTCCTTCTGTCCTTGTGGTTGCTCATTGGCAATGTTTCAATGCTAATTTAATCAATGATCTGCAATTCCGGCAACAATAAGATGGCCCAGAAAAAGTCCTGAATGGACTCCAAGCTGGGATTGGAACCCATTAGATTTTCAGCAACGGCCTTCTCTCTGGAATTGGGTTTGCGTCCCAAGCCCAACCGATAAACTGCCTGAACAAGGGATTCGCGATCGTTATACCGCTGTTTCCATTTGACGGCACCTCTTTTCAACATGGCATTGAAGCGGTCTCCATTGGTCAATTCCAGTGCTTGCAATAAGTTGGCCTGGGTCTCCCTGCTTGTGGTAACATTTTCCCTGTTGGGTCTTCCCATAGCAATCAAAAAAGAATTGTTTGCGATAAATGCAGCACGTGCATAAAACCCACCTGCAGGAACAAACCCAATGTCAAATTTTGGTTTGTATTTCATGATTGAATCGGGGAAAATCGGATCTACAATCACACCTGCAATGTCGGCAAATTGTTCAGCCGTAATGCGCTTTCTCAATACCCCCTTGAACGTATAATTCTGAAGGACAATGTCATTGGGATCCTTGAGTCCAACTGAAGCTGTTTGGTAGGTTTTTGATGTAGCAATTTGGTAAATCAACGCTTTGATGTCACCACCTTTTTTTTGAAAATCAAATGCCAGCCAATCCAATAAATCCTGGCTCCAGGGTTGATTGTCCATCTGGTCTACCGGCTCAACCAATCCACGACCCATCATCTGCCTCCAAATGCGGTTAACGACAGTACGGTAAAGCCGCCCATTCTCTGGCTTCACCATGATTTCCGCCAGTTGCGCCATCTTCACTTTTCGTGATTCCAGGCTGTCGATTTTCCCCAAATCTTTCCAGAGCATTTGTGGACGTGTAAACTTGCCGGTTGGTTTATCACAACGGTTGATCTCCAAAGAGCTGTCTGCAAAAATATTGGCAAATCCGTATGCATCAGATAGCTTCCAATCGCTGATGAAACTGTTGTGACAAGAAGCGCACTTGAGGTTCAGTCCAAGAAAAACCTGCGCAACATTCTGGGCAGCCTGCATTTCTGTTCGTTGACTGGCATTGATTTCCCCTCTCCATTTTATACCTTCAATAAAGCCCTTTGACTCCTTGGTGGGACTCACCAGTTCTTTTACAAACTGGGGATAGGGTTTGTTGGATTTAATGGAAGTATACAACCAATCGGTGATGTTGAACCTACCGCCAGTTATGTATCCAGTGCCAGTGTAATCATTGCGCAGGGCATCATTCCAAAAACTCAACCAATGGGAAGCATAATCGTCTTGACGCGATAGCAATTTCGAAACCAACGCTGCCCTTTTGTTGGAAGATTGGTCAGAAAGGAACGCTTCCATTTCTGAAGGCTGTGGAAGCAATCCAATGATGTCCATATACACCCTTCGGATGAAAGTCCTGTCATCGGCCAACCTGGGCCATCGAAGGTTTTTCTGCTTGAAATATTCATTTGTCCATTGGTCTATGGAATTGTCGAATGCAGATGAAGACTTTGGCAAAGTTGGATTGCGCGGCGCAAGCGCTGCAACCCGAAATGTTTTTTTCAACTGCTGACTGTCAGGCCACAAAGCACCACTGTTGATCCAGAAACCTATTACCCTGATCTCCGCTGCTGTAAGCTTTTTCCCTTCTGATGGCATAACATCATCGTGACCAGCGGGCAAACTGATGCGCTTGAACAATTCACTTTCTGATGCCTTGCCGGGAATGACAGCAGGGCCGCTTTCTCCTCCCTTCAAAATATGATCAATATGATCCAACCTGAGTCCACCTTTTAACTTTTCTTCTCCGTGGCATTTATAGCAATTGTGCGCAAGAATGGTCCTTACCTGAAGATGAAGGTCAATGCTCTGCTCAAGGGTTAATGGATCATTTTTTATGGAAACAGGCTGTACATCTTGCGGTGTATCGATGATTGCTTTTTTCAGTTTTGCCGATGGTGGCGCTACATTTACTTGACCCAATAAATAATTTGTGCCATGGGTAAGTGATGCCCCATAATGAGTAGCAAAAAAAAGGGAAACGGTTGCGGAAAAAAGAACGATGCGAAAATGCAGCAATGCTTTTGGTATTGCACCCTGCATGATCCTTGTATGCAAGAGCCAGGAAATTGCATTCAGCACCAAAACAAGGATTCCAACCCATTGGTGTTTCATTAAAAGTGCATTTTCATGGTCGCTGCCATAAGACAAGATCAATCCTGAAAGTGCTGAAAAAGTCCCTCCAATCAGACCAACAAAGAGGCACAACTGAATGGCAGATCGATACGCAATGGGGTTGTTCCTGATGGAAAGCAATTCGAGAAAACCAGCAAAAAGAAAGACACCGATAGGCAGGTGTACAACCACTGGATGCAGTTTCCCAAGCAACACCCAGAATGGGTGCTGCGTCACACCTGCGCCAACCCCTGAAACAACAAGGGTATTCAGGATGGCAAATATGCATACCCATGAAAGAAAAAGCCCTATCCAAAACAGTCGCTTGGTCAGAACAGGATTGTTAGAAGAATTTTCATTCATATATATACGAAACTGTGATAAAATAAATGAAATGGACTGGTTAAAACCCGTTCATAAACTTTGCCCAATATATTTTTTTTATTGATGGGTAAGCCCTACTTTACGGGAAATAAAACCAGGGGCAATTTAAGCAAACTGCTCCACTTTACCGGATTGAATAAACGACCTTGTTTTTGATGAAAAAAAATGCTCTAATGAAAAAAAAACTGACCCCTTTGTCCAGGCTTTTGCTGCTGGCGCTTCCCATTGTTCTGGTTATTTCCTTTTCAATCAGTGATGAGCAGGAATTTTACCTGTCAAAAGATTCCAAAGTAGCAAACCTTAAACTCCCACAAGGTTTTATAGCGGAACGACTGTATGGACCATCAGAAAACCAGGAAGGTTCCTGGGTATCCATGACCTTTGATCACAAGGGGCGGATTATTGCATCTGACCAATATGGATTCCTTTACCGGTTAAAAGTGCCAGCCATCGGAGATACCGTCAACAAGACAACCATCGAAAAACTTGAGGTACTCAATGACCCGGCGTTCATGAGCGATACCACCCAAGGAAAAGTTTCCATGGGATATGCACATGGACTCCTGTATGCATTCAATAGCCTTTATGTCATGATCAACCACAGGGGCAATGCAAAGCTGAAAAAAACAAGCGGACTCTATCGCCTGCAGGATACTGACGGAGACGACCAGTATGACAAGATTACTTTGCTCAAGCTGCTTGATGGCGATGGGGAACATGGGCCGCACAGCATTGTTCTTTCTCCTGACAAACAATCTCTTTTTGTAATTGCTGGAAATTTTACCAAGATACCAAAGATGGACTCCTACCGCAATATACCCGATGGAAAGCAGGACAACCTCTTTCCGTTGATCAAGGATCCCAATGGCCATGACAATACGGTGGAATCCCATGGCGGATGGGTGGCACAGGTTGATCCCAGCGGAAGCAAGTGGGATCTGATTGCATCAGGGTTTCGCAACCCCTTTGACCTTGCCTTCAACAGTGCCGGAGAAATGTTTACCTATGACTCGGACATGGAGTGGGATTTCGGAACACCATGGTACCGTCCCACGAGAATTTTACATGTAACCAGCGGAGGAGAATATGGCTGGAGACCAGGCACCCACAAATGGAATCCCAATTACGCAGACAACCTTCCTGCCGCCATCAATGTAGGCCAAGGTTCCCCAACAAATTTTGTATTTGGAGGAAATGCAAAATTTCCTGAAAAATACCGGAATGCCTTCTTTGCTTTTGATTGGAGTTTTGGTATTATTTATGCTGTCTATCCAAAAGCAAATGGAGCCTCCTATACTGCAACAGGAGAAGAATTTATTTCCGGTTCTCCCCTTCCACTTACAGATGGTGTAGTTGGGCCTGATGGCGCACTCTACTTCATGACAGGAGGCAGACGCTTGGAGTCAGACATGTACCGTGTTTACTATGCTGGAAATGAAAGCAAAGAAGCAAAGCCGGTTGTTGCAGAATTGAATGAAGCACAGAAAATCCGAAAAAAGTTGGAAGCGTTCCATGGCAATGTCAAAGCAGGTGCGGTAAATGAGGCCTGGCCTTACCTAAAAGACAAGGATCGTTTCATCCGTTATGCTGCAAGAATTGCCGTTGAAGCGCAACCTTTGAGCGAGTGGACAGAAAAAACATTGAATGAAAAAGATCCCGTCACACTTACACATGCTGCCATCGGATTGGCTCGACGCGGAGATCCTAAAACCAAGAAACCATTGTTGGATGCATTGACAAAAGTGAACATATCAACACTTTCTGATGCACAACGCCTGGATCTGATGCGTGCCATTGAATTGGTGTTTACAAGGATGGGTGCCCCGGATGCAGCAGAAAAAAATGCTGTTTCCAACCTCCTCAGCCCCATCTTCCCTGCTGCTACAAACGACCTCAATAAAGAGCTCAGTAAACTGCTGGTCTATGTTGATGCACCCAAAGCAGTTGAAAAAACAATGGCATTGCTGACGCTGGCAAAGGATGACATGAACGCACAAAAAACGTTATCGGCATCCGCAGACCTCATTCTCCGAAATCCGCAATACGGGATGGACATTGCTGGCATGCTTTCAAAAATGCCTCCTCTCACCCAGACCTGGTACGCAAACGTGCTGAGCCAGGCAAAGAATGGATGGACAACGGAACTGAGGAATAGCTATTTCAAATGGTACTATACTGCCTTCGGATACAAAGGCGGTGTCTGTTATGTAGGGTTTATTGACAAGGCAAGAAAGAATGCATTGGAAAATGTTCCCAAGGAAAGTCTTGCCACCTACAACAAAATGTCAGGTGATGAAATTGTAAGCCTTGCCAGAAAAGGCTTGGACATCGGACCTGTAAGACCCAAAGGCCCTGGCCGCGGCTGGAAGGTTGAGGAGGCTTTGGCCATTGTTGACAGCGCAAACGGCACAAGAAACTTCGAACAGGGTAAGGCCATGTTTGCCGCTTCGCTTTGCCGCACCTGCCACCAAATCAAGGGTGAAGGAGGTATTGCTGGCCCGGACCTTACTCAATTGGGAACCCGGTTCTCCAACAAGGACATGCTTGAGGCCATCATCTCTCCCAGCAAAACCATTTCAGACCAATACGGATCCACCGTTTTCTTCCTCAAAACAGGCGGTTCTGTTTTGGGCAGATTGATTCGCCAGGACAATTTGAAATATTACATTTCTCAAAATCCATTCGATACACAAACCATCAAGGCCATCCTGAAAAAAGATGTTGTACGAACAAGGGTATCTGACGTATCACCGATGTTGCCGGGCATGATCAACGGACTCAATCCTGAGGAATTGAAAGACCTGATGGCTTACTTGAAATCTGGAGGCAATCCATTGCATCCTGTGTACACTGCTTCAAAATAGCGAGATGGTTCAAGAAATATGGAGCGATAAGGTTGGCAATGTGTCACAATTGGGAGGCATAGAGACCTCTGTACTGGACAATGGCATAAGCCGTGGCATGCGCATTGCTTGGATCAATACCGGATCTGGATTCAGGTTCAAGGTGTTGATCGACAGGGCCATGGACATTGCCGACGCATCCATCAACCAATACAACCTTGCCTGGCTGAACCATGCTGGATTTACTCCTCCCCAACCCCTCTCGGACAAAGGATTGGATTGGCTCAGAACTTTTGGCGGTGGCATCGTGAACACCTGCGGACTGACACATGTTGGCGGACCTGAAAAAGATGAATTTGGTGAACGTGGCATCCATGGTAACTATAGCAATACCCCTGCAGAAATTGTTTCTGTTGTTCAACCCGATCCCGCCCGGGGAATCATGGAAATGAGCATCACAGGCATCATCAGGGAATCCAGGATTTTTGGACCATCCCTTGAACTCAGGAGAACCATTTCAGCAACACTTGGTGCATCGTCTTTTCGCATCCATGATGAAATCATCAACAAAGGCAACACACCAGCCCCACACATGATCCTCTACCATTGCAATTTTGGTTGGCCTTTGGCAGACAAGGGAAGTCAACTGCGATGGAATGGTCCCATGCTTACAAGGGATGGGAAGGATTTTCCGAACCCGGAAATGTTCAAGATTTGCAGGGATACCTTAGAGGCCCACAATGGATCTGGCGAAGAAGTTGCTATGGTCGACATTGAGCCAAATGGTGAAGGAAACTGCATTTGCGGGATCTACAACCCAACACTCGAATTGGCAGTAGCACTGCAGTTCAACAAGGCCCAGTTGCCATGCCTGACCAACTGGCAACATTTTGGCAAGGGAGAGTATGTAACAGGAATTGAACCTGGCTCCCATTATCCAATTGGTCAATCAAAAGCAAGGGAGAACGGATCTCTGATTTTTATTGCACCCGGGGAAATGGTTCAGTACGACCTCTCATTGCATGCCATTCTAGGAAATAAAGCCATTCAAAAAATATTCACTGATTACTAAAATTTCAATCACTGTTGTATGGAATCAAAAAGCATAGCACAAAAAGCATTTGAACAAGGTAAAGGGATTCTGCGTTTGGCACCCACATGGGTTCCAAGGTCGTTTTGTGTACCGGGCAGAAGAATCAAGTTGCACCCTGACGATTATTATGTATTGGGAGGAGAAAGAGGAGGCATCGATGAACGCTGGCTCTCTTCTACCACCCCTGCCAAAAATGGCCCACTCACTGGCGAAAACGAAGGGCTTAGCCCGGTTGTATTTCAGGATGGAGGTACCATACAACAAGTCCTGTTAAAAGATGCTGTTGATGAGCTCAAGGGAGAATTGATTGGAGACCGCTTGTGGAATGAATACCAAGGATGGCCCATGTATTCGAAGTTTTTTGACAACATGGGGCCCTTGCCGCACCACGTGCACCACAATGACGAAAAGGCTGCATTGATCGGTCAAAAAGGCAAGCCCGAAGCCTATTATTTTCCGCCACAATTGAACAACCATGGTGGTGATTTTCCGTATACGTTTATTGGCATTGCTCCAGGCACGCCCAAAGAAGTCATCAAGGATTGTCTGCTCAATTTCACCAAGGGCGACAACAAAATCACCAACTACTCACAGGCATATAAATTAGAACCCGGCACCGGATGGGACGTACCTCCAGGACTGCTTCATGCACCTGGAAGCATGTGCACATACGAGCCACAAAAAGCATCGGATGTGTTTGCCATGTATCAGTCACTGGTGAATGAGGCTGTCATTCCGGAAGAATTGCTTTGGAATGGAACGCCCAAGGAAAGCATTGGTGATTATGATGCATTGATGGATGTACTGGATTGGGAATTGAATGTTGACCCCAACATGATGGCCAACCGTTTTATGGCACCCAAGCCGGTGGAAGAACTGGAAACGATGAAAGCCAAAGGCTATGTTGAAAATTGGGTATGCTATAAATCAGATGCCTTCAGTGCTAAGGAACTTACAGTATTCCCCGGTCAATCCGTAACCATTACAGATCAGGCCGCTTACGGTATCATTGTCATGCAAGGCAGGGGAACCTTTGGTGTTTGGGAGATCGAAACCCCTGCACTTATTCGATACGGGCAACTGACCAATGACGAATTCTTTGTCAGCGAAAAAGCGGCAAAGGCAGGTGTAAGAATCGTAAACACTTCCAGCACTGATCCTATTGTAATCCTCAAGCATTTTGGCCCCAACAATCCTGACCTGATTATACCATAAACGAAGACCATGAAACAATTGAAATTCAGTGCAGATTGGAAAAAACTATGGATAGCCGCCATCCTTGTAACTTCAGGAATGTTTGCTTTCATGTTGCCGGGATCCAACAAACTCAAGATCAACAAAGGCTCACACATCATCCTGATTGGCAACAACCTTGGATCCAGGATGATCAATGCAGACTATTTTGAGACTGAAATGCACCTGCGTTATCCAGACAGCATGCTGGTTGTCCGGAACATGTGTGACGGAGGCAATACGCCTGGATTCAGGCCACATTCGGGAAGAAAGACACCATGGGCATTTCCTGGTGCTGAAAAATTTCAAACTGAATTGGCCAAACCAGCACAATTGGAAGGTTTTGAAGAATACCCAGACCAATGGTTGACAAAGCACAAGGCCGATATCATCATTGCATTCTTTGGTTACAATGAGTCCTTCCAAGGTGCTGCTGGCTTGGCCAATTATAAGGCAGAACTGGATGCTTTCATCAAGCATACCTTGGCACAGCAATACAATGGCAAAGCCGCACCCCAATTGGCGTTGGTATCACCCATCGCATTTGAAAATCTTTCCAGCCAATATGATCTTCCAAATGGTAAAACAGAGAATGCAAACCTGCAGCTCTACACACAGGCCATGAGAGAAGTGGCTGGAAAAAACAAGGTGACCTTCATTGATGCTTTTGCGCCAAGCAAAGTATGGCTGGATGATCCATCGACTGACCTTACCATTGATGGGTCACAATTGACAGATGCCGGCTACGCAAAGTTTGGCCCATTTTTGGCAGACGAGATCTTTGGAAAGCGGGCCATCAAATCAACATCCACCCGATCTGCGGTCCATGATGCGGTGATGGAAAAGAACTGGATGTGGCACAATGATTTCAAAATCCCCAATGGTGTGCATGTTTTTGGAAGGCGATACGATCCGTTTGGGCCAGACAACTACCCTGCTGAACAGAAGAAAATCAGGGAAATGACCCTGATCAGGGATACTGCGATTTGGATGGCAGCCCAAGGAAAAAAAATGGATATGGCAGCGGCAGATGCAAAAACATCTGTTCTTCCTCCAGTACAAACCAATTATAAACCCAAAGATCCCAATGCCGCACTGCGCTACCTTTACGGGCAGGAAGCCTTGGATAAATTCACTGTTGCCCCAGGCTATAAGATTGACCTGTTTGCATCAGAGGTGGAGTTCCCCGATTTAGCCAACCCCGTGCAAATTTCCTTTGACAACAAGGGAAGGCTTTGGGTGGCAGTCATGCCTACCTATCCCCATTGGAAACCAGGTGATCCTAAACCCAACGACAAACTCATCATTCTGGAAGATACCAACAACGATGGTAAAGCCGATAAGCAAATAACTTTTGCTGATGGATTGCAGTTGCCATTGGGCTTTGAACTGGCTCCCGAGGGTGTCTACCTTTCACAGGGAACAAACTTCATGTTGCTGAAAGATACCAACAGGGATGACAAGTGCGATAGCAGGGAAATTCTATTGAGTGGATTTGATGACCATGATACCCATCATGCGCACCATGCCTATACCACAGATGCATCAGGTTCCATTTACATGGGGCAAGGTGTATTTCTTGCCAATGATATTGAAACCTCCTACGGGCCGGTACGCGGCACAAATGGCGGATTCTTCCGCTATGATACCAAAAAGAAAAAATTGGACCGCATTGCACAATTGTCGATTCCCAATCCATGGGGTATTGCATTTGATGAGTGGGGTCAGGTTTTTTATGCAGAAACTTCAGGCCCTGACGTAACCTGGATGACACCGGGTACTGTAAAGTCCCGCTATGGCGAAGCCACGCTCAAACCCGAAAGCATCATTGAAGAAAAACACAGGGTAAGGCCAACCTCTGGACTTGAATTTGTCTCCAGCAGGCACTTTCCTGATGAAGTGCAAGGCGATATGCTGATCAACAATACCATTGGATTTCTTGGAACAAAGCAACACAAGATGTTCGATGCCGGAGCAGGATATTCCACACAACACCGCCAGGACCTGGTTCGATCTTCCGACATCAATTACCGTCCGGTGGACCTGGAATTCGCGCCAGACGGGTCTTTGTACATTGCCGATTGGCACAATGTCCTGATTGGGCACATGCAACACAACATCAGGGATCCGTTGCGTGACCATACCCATGGTCGCATATACCGTGTCACCTACCCTTCCCGTCCGCTGGTAACGCCCGCAAAGGTTGATGGTGCATCAGTTGTTGAGTTGTTGGAAAATTTAAAACTTCCTGAATACCGCACACGCTATAGAACGCTTCGAGAGTTGAGGGAACACGATGCTGCTGAAGTACTCCCCGCCTTGAAAAAATGGATTGCCGGCCTCGACCCGAACTCAGCAAAATACGAGAAACTCCTTTTGGAAGGACTCTGGGTAAGCTGGGGGCAAAACAAGGTGGACCAACCGCTCCTGCGACAACTCCTTAAGGCCAAGGATTACCGCATCAGGTCAGCTGCAGTGGAAGTAGTAAGATTTGCAGGCAACGAATTGCCTGACAAGGCTGCCCTTCTGATGGCTGCTGCCAAAGATGACAGCAGCCGGGTTCGCGTAGAGGCCATCGTTGCTGCTTCCTGGCTGAGCAAGGAAAAGGGATTGCCCATCATCCTGGAAGCAGGAAAAAAACCTTTGGACAGTTGGGCCATCAAGGCCTACACCACTGCAGAAGCCCATGTCAATGGTCATGGTGTCATCAGAAAAAAACAAACCGCTGAAGACAAAGCGCCAACAGCAGCAGGCATCAAACCGGAAGTGTTGGCGGCTGGCAAAGCCATTTATATGCGGGATGGATACTGCAATACCTGTCACCAGGCAGATGGCAAGGGATTAGAAGCTGCAGGTTTCCCACCACTGATGGCCTCTTCATGGGTTACTGGCAGTGAGGAAAGATTGATCAAGCTCGTCATGAAAGGACTGTATGGCCCCATTGAAGTCAATGGCAAAAAATATCCCGGTCAGGTTCCAATGACGCAATATGGCGGCATGTTGAATGACAATGAAATGGCTGCAGTATTGACCTATGTCCGCAATGCCTTTGGCAACAAGGCTCCTGCCATTACCTCCGAAAAAGTAAAACAGGTGCGTGCAGCCATCAAAGACAAATCCGGATTCTATACACCGGATGAATTGCTTAAACTCCATCCCATGGAAAAACAATAACAGAACATTCCAACCCATTTGATGAATCAAAAACTGATGATCAATCATGAAAAATATTTTTTTATCGAAAACATACATTGCCCTCGCAGTTTTTTTGGTGACCAGTGCATGTGTATTTGGACAACCTGAAAAAAAAGGGAAATCCAAAAAGCCGCTGATTGTTTTTGTAACCGGAGACCATGAATACAGTGGCGAAGCAACCCTTCCGATTGTTGCCGCGGAACTGGAGAAAAACTATGGTTTTCGCGTCAAGGTATTGAAAGCCTATCCAAACCACAATGCCGAAGAAAATATCCCGGGGCTTGAAGCATTGAAGGATGCTGACCTTGCGGTATTTTATCTACGCTGGCGAAAGCTGCCTGCTGATCAGGTGCAACACATTGAAGATTATTTGAAGACCAAAAAACCATTGGTGGGCTTTCGGACCACCACGCATGCCTTCAACTATCCAAAAGGACATGCCCTGGAGAAGTGGAATGCTTTTGGGGAATTCGCATTCAATACCCCTCCAGGATGGGGTGGCGTCAACAAGCACACCCATTATGGACATGAATCATCCACCGATGTAACCATGATCGATGGTGTTGCGGATGATCCCATTTTGAGGGGTGTAGGCAAAACTTTTCACGCTCGTTCATGGCTGTACCAGGTATTGCCCAACTATCCTTCCAATGGTTCAAAAGCTTTGATGATGGGTCATTCCATCAACCCCAACAATAAAAATGCATACGATAACCCAGTGGCCTGGACTGGCATCAACAGTTATGGTGCACGCATTTTTTTCACTACCCTTGGTCATCCGGAGGATTTCGATCAGGAGCCCTTCCAACACATGGTCATCAATGCCATCCATTGGGCAGCCGGAAAAAAAATACCCAAGACATGGGCTGGACCCATGCAAATCCATGTTCCCTACAGAAAATAAAAAACATGTATAAAATCGGATTCAATACACTGGTGTGGTCTGCAGTCGTTTCAGATGAACAATTCCCCATCATCGATAGGCTTAAAACGATTGGCTATGATGGAGTGGAATGTTTCATTGGTGCTCCTGATGATGCGGCCTACAAGCGCTTTGGAGACCATGCACAACAGATTGGCCTGGAAACCACTGCTGTTTTTGTTGTGGATGCAGAACGCAACCCGGTCGACCCCTCACCATTGGTTCGTGCAAAGGCATTGGACCGCATCAAATGGGGCATCGACCGCGCACACGATATGCGGTCTTCAATTCTTTGCGGGCCTTTTCATTCTGCACATGGTAACTTTTCAAAAAAACCGCCACAGGAAGATGAATACAAATGGTGTGCAGAAGTGCTCCACCAGGCCGGTGAACATGCTGCCCAGGCAGGCATCACACTTGCTTTGGAAGCATTGAACCGTTTTGAATGTTACCTCTGCAATACGATGGCGCAATTGAACCATCTTATTGTAAAGGCTGCACATCCCAATGTCAAGGCCATGTATGACACCCACCACTCCAACATCGAAGAGAAAAAAGCAACAGATGCCATCAATACCATTGCACCTGTTTTGGCACATGTGCACATCAGTGAAAACGATCGTGGCACGCCAGGTGATGGCCATGTGCATTGGGATGAAACCTTTGCCAGCCTTGCATCCAACAATTATAGTGGTTGGCTGACCATCGAAGCATTCTCCCGCAACGATCCTGATTTTGCCAATGCCATCAATGTGTGGAGAGAATACTCGGCCCCTTGGGAAATGGCGGAAAAAGGCTTGTCCTTCATTCAAGCACAATGTAAAAAACACAATCTTTGATTTGATAATTCTAAACGCAAGCACATGTCACAAAACAACTACCCAAAACTGCACAACGCAACATGGCCTGGCATCGTAGGAAAAGGCCCTGATTCAGAACCCCCAATTTCCCTGGATACGCTGATTGATTTCACTGCAAATGCGTCTGTGGATGGCATTAAATTCGATGGTATTGATATTGGATTGTTTGAACCCCATTTCAATATCGATGAAACATCCGATGGCATAAAAAAACTTGCCGACAAGGTTGGCGCACTCAACCTGAACATCGGTTCCCTGGTCGCGCCCATTTGGGGTGGACCGGCAATGGGCAGCAAAGAAGACCGTGCCGTATTTGTAGATATGGTACGCCGCTCATGCGAATTTGGGAAAAAGCTGCGCGATGCCGGTGTACGCCCTTATGGCATTATCCGCATTGACTCTGCAAGCAAGCCCGAAGCTTGGGCAGCAGATCCTGCAGGCAACACCAAACTGATTGCAGAAACATTCAGGGAAGCCTGTGATGTTGCTGCCGATTACGGGGAAAGACTTGCTGCTGAAGGAGAAATCTGCTGGGGTGGCATGCACAGCTGGAAAACCATGGTGGACACCCTTGAAGCCGTTGATCGTCCAAACATTGGCTTCCAGGCAGACATGGCCCATACCTTGCTTTACCTGTTGGGTTACAATGCCCCTGAACACCGCATCCTTCCTGAAAATTTTGATTGGAGCGATGGTGCTGCCTTGGATGAGGGATTGAGAAAACTCACGGGTGCATTGCGTCCTTGGACCATTGATTTTCATGTGGCACAGAACGATGGTACTGTTCATGGAACCGGCTCTCATGATAAAACAGGACGGCACTGCCAGGCACTAGATCCTAATGGAAAGCTTGACATCGCCAAACACGCAGGATTCTGGCTGCGCGATGAAAAGGGTGAACTTACAAAAGCCTTCCAGCACATTTGTTGGGATGGTTGCATGTTCTCCAACGAGGTGATGATGAAGCAACAAACCTGGAATGATATTCTGTCAGCATTGATCAAAGTAAGAAACCATCACGGATGGACAGTTGCCTAACAAAACCAATTTTAAACCTTAAATACATTATACGATGTCAACAAAAAAGACACTGAATATCGGATTGATTGGAGGTGGATTCATGGGAAGAACCCATTCCAACGGATACAACAGGATACGCAACTTCTTTCCAGGGTTGGAATACACTCCTGTATTGAAAGCGGTTTGTTTTCGCAACGAAACCAAATTGAAAGCGTTTGCAGAACAATGGGGATTTGAAAGCACTGAAACCGATTGGAGGAAGCTGATTGAAAGGGACGATATTGATGCAGTGGATATCTGCACGCCCAATGATACCCATGCCGAGATTGCCATCGCAGCTGCAAAGGCAGGAAAGATGATCCTTTGTGAGAAGCCATTGGCGAGGAATCTTGAAGAGTCCAAAGTGATGGTGGATGCCATTGAGGCAGCAGGAGTAAAGAACACTGTGTGGTACAATTACAGGAGAATTCCTGCTGTTACACTTGCCAAAAACATCATTGAGTCTGGAAAGCTGGGCAAGATCTACCATTACCGTGCAAACTTTTTACAAGATTGGACCATAAACGAAAACCTGCCCCAGGGTGGAGAAGCTTTGTGGCGCATGGATGCCGCCGTTGCCGGATCAGGGGTTGTTGGGGACCTCCTCTCCCACTGCGTTGATACTGCAATCTGGCTCAATGGTGGCATCAAAGAAGTTTCTGGAATGACTGAAACATTCGTCAAGGAACGCATGCACCAGCTGACAGGAAAAGTGGAGCAAGTGCACATCGATGATGCCTGTTCTTTCTTTTGCAAATTCAACAATGGATCGCTCGGCCTTTTCGAATCGACGCGCTATGCCCGTGGACACAAAGCACTGTACACATTTGAAATCAACGGTGCAAACGCATCCATACGCTGGGATCTTCATGATTTGAACCGATTGGAATATTTTGACAACGGTGACGAATCCAACCTCAGGGGATGGCGTTCCATCCATGTCACCGATGGTGAACAGCCCTACATGAACAAATGGTGGGTACCGGGTCTTGGCATTGGATATGAACACTCATTTGTACACCAGGTGGCTGATTTTCTCCAAAGTCTTGAAACTGGAAAGCCCTGCTCACCTACTTTCAAGGAAGCCTTGGAAACACAAAAGGTTTGCCAGGCCGTGCTGGACTCCGCCGCAACCCGTAGCTGGAAAACTTGCTAAACTGTCAAAAACCAATTTTACATCAATTTCAAAGGAGTTCCATGAATACCCGCTGTCAGATACCGATTCTGTTTTCAATGTTCCTGAGCATGCTGTCGTTTGTTGCTGACGCACAAAACAATCTTGGTTTCAGGAAGATTTTCAATGGTAAAACCTTTAAAAACTGGGAAGGAGATACCTCCCATTGGAGTATTGTTGACGGAAGTCTTGTTGGAGTAGTATCCAAGGAAAAACCCCTTAAGACAAATACCTTCATGATTTACCGGGGCAATATCCCTGAAAATTTTGAATTCAAGGCGGAGTACCGCATCAGTCCTGAAGGAAACAGCGGAGTGCAATACCGCAGCGAAAAAGTGGAAAACCTGGCCTTCGCCCTCAAGGGATACCAGGCTGATATTGATGGTGCCAATCGATACACTGGTCAAAACTATGAGGAGCGTGGTCGTGGCTTTCTGGCCATGCGTGGAGAACAGTCTGTGTTGAAAGAGGGGCAAAAACCAACAATAACCGGCAGCCTTGGCAATACTGATGATTTAAAAGCCAAGATCAAGCAGGACGATTGGAATGAGATCCATATCATTGCAAAAGGCAATCACCTTCGCCATTATATCAATGGTGTGCTGATGAGCGAAACCACTGATGAAGACCCTGTAAAACGCAAGTTTAATGGCCTGATTGGTCTTCAGGTGCATGTGATGGCAAAAATGAAAGTGGAATACCGAAATATCTACCTCAAGAAAATCAAGTAAATAAAAAAGGGTTACAATTGTAACCCTTTTTTATTGGTGTGGGAGTTGACGGGATCGAACCGCCGACCCTCTGCTTGTAAGGCAGATGCTCTAAACCAGCTGAGCTAAACTCCCTGACGGGTTGCAAATATAGACATCATATTTCTTGATTCAAAATAAATTCATCAATTTATCATGGATTCAGGCAACAACTTTTTTTGAAAAGATCTGCACCAGCATTGAAGTGTTGCTCATTTTACATTTTGTTGAGAATATCTGCTACAAAATGAACCATATTACTGAACAATGGTTTTGTTTTTAGGACCATCAATACATAAAATGAACTTCAAATTCCTTTTCGTTCTCAGCCTCACGCTATTCATCAATGCTGTACTGAAAGCACAAAATATCCCACAAGCACGCATCAGCGGATATGTTATAGACAAGAATACGCAAAAACCATTGGCGGGTGTAAGCATTGAAATCCTGCCAACCGGAAAGGGTGTCAGCACTGACTCAGCAGGGTTTTTCAGGATAACCGGATCCCCGGGTACCTATAATTTCAAGGTCACAAGGATTACCTACCTTGAAAAAACCCTCAACAATGTTGTTCTTACATCAGGCAATGAAACCACTTTGACGATAGAATTGGAACCTGACGCCAAAAAACTGGATGAGATTGTCATCCTGAACAAAAGAAATTCGGCAAAAGCCACCAGTCTTGAATCCCCCCTGAGCGTTCAGCGGATGACCACTGAAGAAATCAAGAGAAACCCGGGAGGAAACTTCGACATCAGCAAAGTAATCCAATCACTCCCCGGTGTCGGAGGCGGCATTGGTGGAGGTGGATTCAGGAACGATATCATCATTCGAGGAGGAGCACCCAGTGAAAACGTTTATTACCTCGATGGCATTGAAATTCCGGTCATCAACCATTTTGGCACTCAGGGAAGCGGAGGCGGTCCACAAGGCATACTCAATGCCAACTTCATTGAAGAAGTAAAAATGAATACCAGTGCATTTGACGCACGATATGACAATGCCCTCAGCAGTGTGCTGCAGTTCAAACAGAAGTCAGGCAACAATTACAAAACCCAGGGAAACGTCATCCTCAGTGCAACAGAATTGGCCATAACCCTTGATGGACCGCTGTCCAAAAAGACAACCTACCTTGCGTCGGTCAGAAGAAGCTACCTGCAGCTCCTTTTTGAGGCCATCGACCTCCCCATCAGGCCCAACTATTGGGATTACCAATTCAAAACAACCACCAGAATCAACGACAAAACAACCCTGAGCTTCATGGGCATTGGTGCCATAGATGAGTTCAAGTTTGCTGCGCCAAAGGAGGCCAGCGACGAAAAACTCTATGTCATCAATTCCAATCCCATGATCAACCAATGGAATTATACAATTGGAGCAAGCCTTAAAAAGCTGATTTCCAATGGATATTGGAATATTGCCTTAAGCAGAAATACACTGAATAACCAGGCTGACAAATACGAGGACAATGACAATCCAACTGACGCCACAAGAACACTGATGACCAACAGTACCGAAACCGAAAACAAGCTCCGTTTCGATGCCAGTACTTTAGTCAATGGGGTAAAGCTCAGTTATGGCGCCAGTGCACAGTATGTTGATTTTGACAACAGCTATTTCAATGTTTATAGAAAAGCGGTTAAAAATACAGCAGGCACCATCATTCAGCCAGCGGTGACCATCAGCAGTGCCAACAAGGTTGACTTCCTTAAATATGGCGCATTCATTCAACTGAGTAAAAAAGTCATGAACGAAAGAATGGCCATCAGCCTGGGAACCCGCATTGACGGAAACTCCTTGGGCAACAGCGAGGCCAATCCATTCAAGCAGTTCTCCCCCCGCCTCGCCTTCAGCTATGCGGCCACCAGCAAAACCAACCTGAATGCCAGCATAGGCCAATACCACAAGCTTCCAGCCTATACCCAACTGGCATATTTCAATGCATCGCCTTCAACCATTTCGTCCCCCATCTATTCAAACCCCGGAAAATACATCACCAGTACCCATTATGTTGCAGGAATTGAGCACATGCCCAACAGTTCTCTCCGCTTTACGCTGGAAGGATTTTACAAAGGGTACTCCAATTACCCCATCAGTTTGCTGGATGGTGTGAGCCTTGCCAACAAGGGTACTGAATTTGGCAGCATCGGAAATGAACCCGTCAGCCAGGGCGGAAAGGGCAAGGCCTATGGAATTGAATTCCTGGCCCAGAAAAAGCTCACAAAGCGCTTCTTCGGGATCCTCAGCTATACTTTTTACCACTCAACATTCACGGACCTGAAGGGGAAATATGTGCCTGCCAGCTGGGACAACCGTCACCTGGTCAGCCTGACTTGGGGCTACAAGTTCAAAAGAAACTGGGAACTTGGCTTAAAATTCAGGTACCAGGGCGCCGCCCCCTATACGCCGTTTGACATGACCGCTTCCCGTTTAAATTACCTTACGCAAGGAACAGGCATACTTGACAATGGTAAATACAACTCCCTCCGCCTGGATGCCTTTCATGCAAGTGATGTCAGGATTGATAAAAAGTGGAATTTCAACAAGTTTACGCTTGACCTTTATCTTGATGTGACCAATTGGTATGTGGCAAAAACTCCTGGTGCAGCACAATACACGTTCAAAAGAAATGGAACTGCAGGTTTTGCTACCACGGATGGTAAGCCCATCAGGATCGACGGCAGCAATGCCGTGCCCCTGCTGCTGGAAAACAGTGATGCTTTTTCAACACCCAGCTTTGGATTTATTGTTGAATTCTAATTGGACAGCAAATTTACAGGCAGGATGAATTCCCATCGGTTTACATTGGGGGGCTTCACGAACAATTTTGCATCCAGCAACCTGCTGTATCGTATGCCAAAGGTCACATGTTGCTGGTTCCACCATTTGGTATCAAAATAGATTTCTGCTCCAATGCTTCGGAGATTGATTATCCTATTGGTTCTCAGGCTTTTAAGATGCATGTCATCATAAAAGAAGTTGCTCCTTACCCTGAGAAAGTACACGATATTGGCCACACCAAAGTCCGGATACAACAAAGGCATGTGGTAATTGAAAGACATTCTCCACATGCGGGGGTAGTCTAAGGCTTCGTATCCCCGGGCCATGGCAAATCCATTGGAAAAGGAATATTGCCTCAGGGTGTCCCTTCTTTGATAATTGAACCCCAAAACGAAGGAGTGATTCCTGCCAATACCCGGCAAATACAACTGGGTGCCTGAATAGAATTGATGCGCCCTGGAATTGCCCACCGCAAACCGGTTCTGAAGTCTTGTCACAAAGGCAAAACGGGGATAAATGTGCTGTACGGCCTGCTGTGTTTGTACTGACCAAATGACTTGTTGTTGCACATATTGAATAAACTTATTATGTAGATTAACATTTCTATTTTGCTCATAATCAATTGAAACTGCATATATTTTAGCCGACAGGTCGAGGTTCTTATACAGCTTACCGGAACTGAAATTTAGCGGAAGCCTTACCCCAAGGTTTCCATTCCATTCGTTCCAATTGATTTGCCGGCTGCTGTCTTTGAATGTGCGATCAATGGTATAATTTGTACCTCCAGTGACCCAAGGATAAAGTCCACCATATGCCAAGTTGGCGCCAAGCCTTTGCGACCCTTCGTTTTCATTGTAGGCGTATTCAAAAGAAGATTCCATCGTATTGAGCAGGTTTTGGCCATACAGTGTAAAACTCCATTCTGGCTGCTCATAAAATGGTCTCCATGAGTGAACATTGATCAGATGGCTTGATCTTTTATAGTCCGTAACGCTGTTGGAAACTGGTTCCAAGTTCGAGAGGGCTCCAGCGGCCGATGTCTTTTTCAATGCCCCAATTTCGGATTCAACGGAATGATATGTGGTCGTATATACTTGCTCACCCTCCGCAGTTGGCCTGCTGAATACAACCTGCTTTCCATCCAGATGGACATCCCCAGCATAAGTACCGGTGGATCCTGAAGCCAATAAACCCGACTTCCCCGTGACCAGGTCATGCTCCCAAAATTGATTGCTTGAACCCTGGGAAACCGTAAAAAGCAGCTTGTTTCCCCTGGCCCTCAGGAAAGAAATGGGTGTATTGACATAGGGCAAAACCATTGAAAATATGCCAGATGATGGATCCAGCTTCAAAACTGCAGATGTTCCATTTGACTTTCTTGAAATTACATATATCAATGAATCTGAACTACTAAACACAGGATAACTAAAGTATAAATCAGGTACATTTGTAAACTTTCGCAAGACCTTTCCTGTCGACTGATCGATCAAATCCAGATCGGTCTGCCCACCCGCTTTTACTTCTACGGCAATCAACTTTTGACCATCATTGGACATGTCTGCTGAAACATACCGCTTGCCCTTTGTCAACCTCCTTTCTGTTCGATCATAAATGTTGAAAAGGACGATATCACTGAATTCTTTCCACTGCCATCTTGGATCATAACTGATTGCACTGTACACGATGTTGCCACGCTTGTATGTAAAATAATCATCCGGGCCGATACTTTTGATTCCTAAAGAAAAGGACTTCCCTTTGTCAAAAACTACCCAATGTGGCAACCGGTGATAGGGTTTTCTGAGGGCCAAAACAGAATCACCGCCAACCCAAAGAGGGAAATGATGATCAACCACCCTTTTGAAATCGATTTGATTGATTGGCCTTAATGATGAATCTACATCCTCCAAGGTCATTTTTGCCCTATAGAATTGAAGTGAACGCGAAACAAACTCCCGAAAAGGAATGCCGGCATGTTTTTTTATGGCTGCCTGAAAGGGATAGAACAGTCCCCTGAAACGGGCAGCATCATCGGTAACCTTGGCCCAAAATTGTTCTCCGTATGCATCGTATCCATAGGAAACCAAAAAATAACCAAGTTCATAATGGTTGGGGACCATGTCCTTCAATGAACCGCTGCGAAGCTTTTGATAGCGGTATTGCTGGTTTGACTGCCAAAGGCTGCGAAAAGGATCATAAAACGACGGCAAAACGCCCCGACCCTGGGAGAGGTATTTTGTTTCAGCATAGACAGCATCCCCCTCAAAAAACCAATCCGGAATGGAAGCAGCATTGGCCAAGGCCTGGCCTTCCTCACCTGCAACCCAATATGCAAATTTTGAAACACCCTTTCTAAAATTGGCATATTGGTGAACATGTCTGTACTCATGGACACTTAAGTTATCCAGCCAACCCGTTGAACCCAGGGTCAAAGCATTTTGAGGCGGATAAAGAAAAAACTCACTTCTCCAGGGAGCAAGTCCTACATAGGCATTTGAAATTGTAGGCAAGGTTTGCAGTACAATGGGGATTCTCCTGGTGGCATTTCCCAGCTTAGGAGAGGCCATTTTTTCTAAATACCCAGTAATCCCATTGACCCGATTGGCTGCAAATTCGGTTCCGGCCGGAAATAAAACATCAACAGCATCCCCACCCATTTTCTTCCATTTGAGAGCGGAAGGGTTGCCCCCAAATCGCTGTCCATAGATTGAAAATGATCCATGAATCATTAAAATTATAAGCAAAGTAAATTTTAAGATATAATTCATAAATATTTGATATTAAATTTTTTATAAAATTAATTTACAACAAATAAATATATTCATCCATTATGAAAATATGATTAACTGTAAAATCATTGGGTCCATCTTATAAACTAAATTATAGAAGATTCTGGTGCTGTTGGCAATAAGTTTTTAACTTTATTAAAACCATTGCATGAACTGGCTTATTTTGGCCATTGCCCCTGGGGTGGCAATTTCGGCGTATATTATTTTCAAGGATGAGTACAACAAAGAACCCAAAAGACACCTTATCATCAGTTTTGCACTCGGAATGGCGAGCATCCTGGTTGCATTGGGACTGGAAACCCTTGCGGCAAAGATCACGACCGCCTTTCCCCTGCTTTTCAAGACCATTGGAGGGATAGCCATAAACGCCTATCTATTTGTAGCACTTCCAGAGGAGCTGTCCAAATTCTTCATGCTCAGGTGGTATGCCTATAGAAAACCTGCCTTTGACGAACCCTTCGATGGGATTGTCTATGCGGTAATGGTGGGCATGGGCTTTGCAACGGTAGAAAACATATCATATGTCAGTGAATACGGTATGATGACAGGCATATTGAGGCTTTTTCTTGCCGTACCAGCACATGCAACTTTTGCCATTATCATGGGATATTTCATGGGAAAAGCACGATTTTCACCCCAAAAAGAACAGTTTTTACTGATTTCAGCCATATTTTGGGCAATAGTCTTTCATGGCAGCTATGATTTCTTTCTTTTCCTGCAAGACCATCACAAAACCAATCCAGACAACACAGGCCTCTTATTGTTCCTGGGGGCATTGGCATCATTGTCCACCGGCCTGTTTCTGTCCAAAAAAGCCATCAGAGAACATCTAAATAAATCAAAATTAAATATTGTAAATCAAATTGATGATTAATATAACTAAAGTTTCACTTGAGTCAATACCGACGATACAAAGGTTGAGTGATGAAATCTGGAAAAAGGTATATCCTTCCATTGTTCCCATGGCGCAAATTGAATTCATGCTATCAACATGGTACAGCAAGGATGGATTGACAGGACAAATGAAAAATCTGGGACATCAGTTTGTTTTGGTGGAATGGAACAATGAACAAGTTGGCTACGCGTCCTATTCAGAAAAAATAGCAGGTGAGCCCATCAGGTTCAGGGTACACAAACTTTACTTGCAGCCTGAGTTACACGGAATGGGAATCGGAAGGGCCATCCTGAAATTCATTGCCAAAGAGGCAATGCCCTTGGGGTGCAAGGAGCTGGAGCTCAATGTGCACAAAAGGAACCCCGCAGTTGGCTTTTACAAGCGCATGGGCTTTACCATTGAACAGGACATTGTTACCATCATAGAACACGGTCATGTTCTGGATGACCATATCATGTTGCTGGACCTCATGAAAAATCCGCTCTAATTAGACTATTTACCCAATTAAAGCTAGCTTTGCGCAAAATTTTAAACGCACATGACAACTCCCGCACAAATTGACTTTGCATTGCCTTATAAGGTCAAAGATATCACCCTTGCAGAATGGGGCAGAAAGGAAATCAGGCTGGCTGAGGCAGAGATGCCCGGA
>Ga0222712_10000954_pt1 | contig 36950 bp, 22 predicted proteins | sample C33_657DmetaG_FD_165043 | JGI IMG/M metagenome (GOLD analysis project Ga0222712, IMG submission 165043) | Estuarine water microbial communities from San Francisco Bay, California, United States - C33_657D | ecosystem: Environmental > Aquatic > Marine > Unclassified | place: USA: California... | reverse complement strand
TATGCTAACTACGAGACCTGGAATGTAGCACTGTGGATTCAGAATGATGAGAGTCTTTATGATGCTGCTCGTACCTGCACTAACTATCAGGAACTCGTGAGTCTTCTGTATGATTGTGGTTCCACAAAGACCCCTGATGGTGTTAAGTGGGACGATGCAAAGATCGATGGTCTTGAGATCAACGAGATGATGAAAGATCTCTGAGTTCATTCACACTTAAGACCACACAGTTACTAACACTCTGATGCTGAACTTCATCCCTTACGCTATCCGTCGTCCCTTCTACTATGTGTTCGACCTGATCGCATGTTCTGATTTTCGTAGTGAAGAACTCTCCCGTATCTTTGATGCTTATGAGTATGAGCAATCGATGCAGATTCTGGGGTTCGTTAACTATCTGGGTATCACTGGTCAGTTAGATCTTAAGGAGAACTTTTCTCTGTTTGCTGATGTCCAAGACCTGGAGCAAGCAATCAACAAGTGGAACGAATATAAGGCACAGAGCAACACCTCTGTTCCTGCCTAAGTAACACCAACTCCTGTCGCAAGAGTATAAACTAGGCACAACACAGTTCACAACACTTTTCTTCTTTATTATGTCCAAGTCCGTGATGCTTTCTCTGCTGGCACAAGGTAACAACGGCAACGAGATTCTGCAGATCCTCGATACTCTTATCGAAGACAATCAGAGTGCAGTTGCTTATGCTCAACCGACTGCAGATGTGATCGAGTTCTGATGTTAACTGTGGGTGCTGGGGTTGACACTCTGGCACCCTTATGTTAGACTCTTATTCGTATGCGTATTCGGCAGTTATATGCCCGTTGCGGTTATGTGCCCTGCGGGCGTAACGGGGGGTTATAAGAATTTTGGGTCCTTCCTAACCTACAGAGGTGACAATTCGACCTCTAAATATCACGAACATAAAAAATTTCCGGAGGATTAAAAACGTGTTCAGATGGATTCATAAGAACAATAAATCCCGACCAGATAAAAGGTGTAAAGCCTATCAAAGTCAAGCAAAGAAAAATGGTGCGAACAAGAGGAAGAAGAAGTAATCCTTATTGGAGTTTCTGGAAGGTAGTCTTTGCGGGATGGTTAATAAGATATCCACGACAGTGCTTTACGATCTTCGGAGGCACTGTCGGTTTTTTGTTTGTGTTGATATATAATGCTGTGAGATAAAAAATTCCCGGAAAAATTTTATGACTACAGAGGTTCGCCCATGGGGGTTATTTGAAAACTTATTAGAGGAGATTGATTATAAGGTGAAGAGAATTATTATTTCACCAAATCAATCAATATCACTCCAATATCATTTCCATAGGGAAGAGTATTGGATAGTTGTTGAGGGTGATGGAGAATTGACTCATGAGGACACTGTAAGGACTGTAGAGGTTGGTGATAGTGTTTTTATTGGTAAGGAAGATCTACATCGTCTCAAAGCTGGTAAGAATGGTATTACGATTATTGAGACACAGATTGGTTTATGTGAGGAGGATGATATTGTACGTTTAGAGGATCATTACGGGAGGGTAGAGTGATGGAAAAGATTTATCACATATACGCAAAGGATCGTTGTTTATTTCATTCGATCAAAGAGGATGAGTTTGAGGTTACTTGGAGGACCTTAAATAATATGGTTGGTATTATGAAAACTGACTATGAGATTGATGATTTATCTTATGAGGAACTTATGGTGAACCGGAAAGTCTCTCTCGATAGTTCCTATTGACAAGAGCATATATAGACTGTTAAAATTGATCTGAAGGTTATTTTTTCTTATGGCAAAAGGATTTACTTTGAAGGCTAATGCACCAAAACCCAAAGAGTTGGAATGGGATTATGATTCAATCAAGGAACGAATGAAAGGCAAATCAATTGTCTTTTGTCTTCCTGGTCGTGGGTGCTCATTTACTTTTCTAAAGGCATTTGTACAACTTTGTTTTGATCTTGTTCAAAATGGAATGAGTATTCAGATTTCTCAAGACTATTCTTCCATGGTTAACTTTGCTCGTTGTAAAGTTCTTGGAGCAAATGTATTGCGTGGTCCTAAGCAGATTCCTTGGGATGGTAAGTTGGAATATGATTATCAACTCTGGATTGATAGTGACATTGTATTCAATACTGAAAAGTTCTGGCAACTTTGTGATATAGCACTTCCAGAAGAAGGTGAAGAGAAAGAAATCGTAGCAGGTTGGTATGCAACTGAAGATGGTCATACAACCTCTGTTGCACACTGGTTAGAAGAAGATGACTTCCGTAAGAATGGTGGAGTCATGAATCATGAAAACGTAGAAGGCATCTCGAAGCGTCGTAAACCTTTTACTGTTGATTATACTGGATTTGGTTGGGTCCTGATTAAGAAGGGTGTCTTTGAGAATCTTGAGTATCCTTGGTTTGCACCTAAGATGCAAGTCTTTGAATCTGGTGCAGTTCAAGATATGTGCGGTGAAGACGTTTCATTCTGTCTTGATGCAAAAGAAGCTGGTTATGAGATTTGGTGTGATCCTCGTATTCGTGTGGGACATGAAAAAACTCGTGTGATCTAATGGCATTTAATATCTTATATAAAGGACGTAAGATATATCAGAACCTCAGTCATGAAGAATGTGCTGAGGTTCTTGACGAACTCTCCTCTAAGTACTACACTGATGAGGAATTTGATATTGAACAACTCGAACTGGAGGAAATCTAATGGCACTGAATAATAAGACTATCTTTGAAAAAGGAGCACCGAAGAAGACACGTCAAGGCCGTTCTCCCCGGACCCTTCTCTCTCCAACCTCTCGTAATGGTCGTAAGAAGAAGTATCGGGGTCAAGGCAAGTAATGTATCACTTAGATCCACAAGATGAATGGAATTCAATACATCCCGATGATCTGTGGGTCTACAATAAACTCTTTTTAAATCAACGTCTAAGGCATCTCTGTGGACCTACAGGGGTGCCTGTTCCATGTTCAGGATATTATATCGTCCGACCAAGTATTAATTTACTTGGTATGGGACGATTTTCTCGTAAGGAGTGGATTTATAAGAGCACTGATCGATTTCATCCATCAGAATTTTGGTGTGAGATGTTCTATGGAGATCACTATAGTATAGACTATCGCAATAAAAAGTCGGATCTAGTAGTATTAGGTGAGAGAGATGAAGAAGATCCCTTTTACCGATGGAAGAAATGGACTAAAATAGAAGCTGAGGTTCCATTTCCTACAATATTAAATAGTTTGAAAGGTGATTATGAGTGGATTAACTGTGAATTTATTGGAAATCGACTTATAGAGGTTCATTTTAGAAGAAATCCAGACTTTAGATACGGAAATACAGTTGCAATTCCTGTCTGGAAAGATGAAAAAGTGGAAAATATTGAAAATTTTAGGTTCATTGAGGATGAAGATTACTTGAGAAGAGGTTTTTACATAGACTAACGGGATAGCAACCCCGTAAAAAGTTCTGATTTAACGGATCAGGAGAGCAAAAATGGGAAAACCATCAGATCGTGACCCAAATTATATGTACGAACTCTGGGGAACCACCAATTTAACATCAGATTATGGCATTTTTGAGAAAATTCAAGACAAAAAGATGCTTAGGGAGATCAGTAATGATGATCTAACTCCCAAAAAGCATGATTTTACGATTCAAAATGAACTTCATGCAAAAATTCGCAATGATGAGGATTATGACGATTGGGAGTATGGGACAGAACCACTCTACGAATCAAAAAACGGTGATAAATAAGATAGATTTATAATATTTTCATGCCTGTAGAACGGCTAAGTAAAGGTTTTAAAGATCTTAGCATGTCATTTCAGGTTAATCCCCTGAATAATGACCTGATCTCGATTACAAACGAGACTGCTATAGCACGTTCAGTAAGAAATCTCATCTTTACTCTTCCTGGAGAAAGGTTTTTTAATCAAAATTTAGGTTCAAGAGTATCTAAAGTTCTCTTTGAGAACATGGATGAGATTTCTGCTTCTGTAATTAAGGATGAAATTGAAAATACAATTCGTAATTATGAGCCAAGAGTAGATTTAATATCAGTAGATGTCTCTCCAGACTATGACAATAACGAATTTAATGTGACTATCAATTATTATATCGTCGGAATTGATGTTCTTCCGCAACAATTATCATTCGCACTACAGCCAACACGATAATGGCATTAGTAAATTTCACTAACTTAGACTTCGATCAAATAAAGACTTCGATTAAGGATTATCTTAGATCGAATTCAAACTTTACTGACTATGATTTTGAGGGATCTACTCTTTCAACTATTATAGATGTATTAGCATATAATACATACATTTCCTCATATAATGCTAACATGGTTAGTAATGAGGTTTTTATTGATAGTGCGACTCTGAGAGAGAATGTAGTATCTCTTGCAAGAAACATTGGATATGTTCCAAGATCTAGAACTGCATCTACTGCAAATATATCTTTTTTTGTCGATACAAGAGCATTAACGACAAATCCAGAAACACTTACACTCAAAAGTGGAACTGTTTGTACAAGTTCTTCTACTTTTGGATCAACAAGTTATTCATTTACAATTCCCCAAGATGTTACTGTTCCTGTAGTAAATGGAATCGCTCTATTTCAGAATATAGAAATTTATGAGGGAACATTTATTTTAGAAAATTTTACGGTAGATTCAAATAACCCAAATCAAAAGTTTATTTTAGGAAATCCAAACATTGATACTTCTTTGATAAGAGTAACCGTAAGAAATACTCAATCTAGTACTGTTCGTAGAGAATTTACCCTCGCAGACTCTTTATTTGAAATAACATCAAACTCTAGAGTTTTCTTCATTCAGGAAATAGAAGATCAAAGATATGAGTTAATATTTGGTGATGGAATATTTGGTCAAAAACTGGATAATTTAAACTTTGTAGAAGTTTCTTATGTCACAACTAGTGGCGAAAATGCAAATGGAGTTAGATCATTTACTTATAGTGGAAGAATACTCGACAACAGGAATCGTGTTGTAAATTCGGGAATTTCTCTAATTACTACAAATACAGAATCTGGAAGTGGAAAGGAAATTGAGTCTATAGATTCAATTAAAAAGTATGCACCAAAAATTTATGCTTCTCAAATGAGAGCTGTTACATCAGCAGATTATGAGGCATTAATTCCTAAAATTTATCCAGAAACAGAATCGGTTTCTGTATTTGGTGGTGAAGATTTAACACCTCCCCAATTTGGTAAAGTTTTTATTTCAATTAAACCAAATAACGGTGAGATAATTTCAACAACAGTGAAACAAAATATTATAAACAAGTTAAGAAAATATTCTGTTGCAGGAATAGTTCCGGAAATTCTTGATCTTAAGTATTTGTATGTTGAATTTGATTCATCCGTATATTATAATCCAAACCTATCAAAAGACTCTGAAGAGACAAGAACTACGATATTTAACAATATTTCCAAATATGCAGATTCTACAGAACTGAATAGATATGGAGCTAGATTTAAATATAGTAAATTTTTAAAGATTATAGATGATAGTCATTCATCAGTTACTTCAAATATTACTAATATCCAGATTAGAAGAAATTTAAGACCCATTTTAAATTCAATTTCTACTTATGAAATTTGTTATGGAAATCAATTTCATGTTAAAGATAGAAATGGATATAACATTAAATCTTCAGGATTTAATGTTGAAGGGATTGTAGAAACTGTATACTTTTTTGATGTTCCAAATCAAGACTTGAGAACTGGAAAAGTAGGTATTTTTGTAAACTCAGAAATTCCTAAAATTATACTTTCGGATATTGGAACTATTGATTATGTTAAGGGAGAGATTGTGCTGTCTCCTATAAAAATTGTATCTACTTCAAAAACAATTAATGGATCACCAATAATTGAAATATCAGCAATACCAAAATCAAATGATGTCATTGGATTACAAGATCTATATCTACAACTAAATATTAGTAATAGCACCATAAGTATGATATCCGATAGAATTTCATCAGGTGCAGATACATCTGGAACAACATATTTGTCAAGTTCAAGTTTTGTCAACGGAGATTTAGTAAGATCATAATAATATGAACAATACAAGAATTCAGATCAATTCAATACTTCAAAATCAACTTCCAGATTTTGTAAAGGAGGAGTTTCCTCTCGTCTCAGAATTTTTATCTGAATATTATCGATCTTTAGAAAATCAAGGAGCGCCTTCCGATTTAATACAAAATATTGACAAATATGTAAAGGTAGATAGTTTAACTAATCTAATAGACTCTACTACTTTAAATAGTGACGTAAGTTTTTTTGATCAATCAATAAATGTCATTTCTACATCAGGATTTCCTGAAAAATATGGATTGATTTTAATTGATAATGAGATTATCACATATAAATCAAAGACAAATACCTCATTTGATGGGTGTGTACGAGGATTTAGTGGAATAACTGAATACTCAAATGAGTTAGTATTTGAGCAAACTAATTCCGAAACTCACATTAGCGGAACTAGTGTAATAAATTTAAGTGTTGTTTTCTTAAAAGAGTTTTTTAGAAAATTAAAAGTTCAATTAACTCCAGGATTTGAAGATAGAACTTTTTACAAAGATTTAAATCAAAGAATTTTTGTAAAACAAGCAAAGGATTTTTATAAAACCAAAGGATCTGATGAGTCTTTTGAAATTCTTTTTAGATCATTGTATGGAAAAGATATTGAAATAATTAAACCAAGAGATTACTTAATTGAACCGTCTACAGCTCAATTTAGAAACTATAAGTTTTTAGTTGTAGAAGCAATCAATGGTGATCCTAGAAATTTAGAAAATCTTACTTTATATCAAGATCAAATTTATAATATTCCAAAATCTCAGGGAACTGTTGTAAGTGTAGAACCTTTCAATAGAGATAATAAAGAATATTATCTCTTAGGATTAGACTATTATTATGACACTAATATTCAATCAGTTTTTAGTGAATTTACTATTCATTCAAATACAAAAACTTTAACTGATACTGAGATAGGAACCACATATATTGATGTAGATTCTACGGTGGGGTTTCCTGATCAGGGAGATTTGATTATTAATTTACCCAATGGAACATCTCTTTTAGTTTCATATACATCCAAAAACTTGAATCAATTTTTAGGATGTTCTGGAATAAATCAAAGAATACCAAAACAAAACTTTATAAGATTAAATGCATTTGCATATTCAAAGTTTTTTGATGAAACCATATCTGTAAGAATTACTGGAATATTATCCAATATAGAAAGTAATATTATTCAATCCGGATATGAAAAGGATGACTCTATCAAAGTAAAAACTTTAGGTAAAAAATTATTAGATGATGTTAGGGCAAATTGGTTCTATAATATTCCGATTAGGTATGAAATATTTTCTTTAAATAGAAAAGACTCCTCATCTGCTCCAACTTATCAAGTAACTTTTTATGATAACCATAATATCAAAATTGGTGATAATGTAAACTTAATTGCTTCAAATGGTCAGATATATGAATCTGTAGCAGTATCTTATATAAACGAAAAATCAGTAGAAATTAGAGTAAGTTCTGAACTAAATTTACAACTAAAGTATTCTTTAGAAAAAGTATTACTTAAGACTAAATTTGTTTATTCTGGCAATGATTTAAGCATTTTTAATACTGATGTTCAGAATACTTATTATTCTGAAGATGATAACTCAATTTATGTTGCAGCATCTTCTTTGCCATTTTATGGAAATGATGAAATTGCACCAGATGATAGATCTATAAAATTTTCTGGAAATTTTGTTGAAGATTTTGATATTTACTCTCAAAATCATGGTCTTTATAATGGGGATTCTGTGGTATACTACCAAGGATCAAATAGCACTTTGGATTTAGTAGAATCTAGGTATTTTATTAAAAAAATAGACAATAATATTTTTAGACTATGTAGAAGTAGAAATGACATCGATAATGAAAGATATATTTCTATTACCGGATCATGTACAAATGATATTTTTGTTTTAGAAAGTCAAACAACAAAATCTTTAGATAGAAAATATATTCAACCACAAAATCTTTTAAGAAAAATACAAAATCCTATTGATAGAGATATAAAAAATGAAACTCCAGTAGGTCAAGTTGGAATATTTTTAAATGGTGTCGAAGCTTATAGCTATAAGTCAAAAGATAATATTTACTATGGACCGATCGAAAATGTTGATGTTTTATCATCGTCGGATGATTTTGATGTTATCAATCCACCAACTATCACTATAACAGATTCTGTAGGATTCGGAGCATCTGTTTATGCATCAGTTAAAGGTAGTTTGTCTAGAATTGATATCATTGACTCGGGATTTGATTATCTAGAAGAACCTAAGGTACTGATCAATGGTGGAAATGGATTTGGAGCTACCGCTAAAGCAAATTTAATTTCATTCGAACATGAGTTAGAGTTCAATGCATCATCACCTACACTTGTAGATTTGAGTAATAATACAATTTCATTTTCGACATATCACAAATTTAGAAATAATGAGGAAGTATTCTATTATACTAATGGGCAAAGTGGTGTAGGTGGATTATCTACAACTTCCGCATATTTTGTTTCTGTTCAAGATCAGTTTACTATAAAAATACATAAATCTTACTTAGATAGTGTTTCTGGTATCAATACTATATCATTAACTTCCTATGGTGTTGGAAATCATATTTTTAAATCATCTGCATTAAAGAAAAAAATATCATCAATAACTGTTGTTGATTCTGGATTTGATTATCAATGCAAAAAAACTTCTTGTTCTTCTTCAGGTATCAATACATCACTCAATCAAATTACATTAAAAAATCATGGATATTCTAATGGGGAAATAATTACATATTCTTATACAGGAACCCCTGCTTCTGGACTATCAGCAACATCTTATTATGTAACAAAGATTGATAATGATAATATAAAGTTATCAATTGTTGGATTAACTTCCGAACAAAAGGATTTTTATTATAAAACAAAACAATATGTAGATATTACATCAACTGGATCTGGAGATCATATTTTTGATTATGAACCTATTACAGTTACTGTAAGTGGAAATATAGGAATTTCTACATTAAGTCAACAAAATTTTAATGCAATAGTTCAACCAGTTTTTAGAGGATCTGTTCAGTCAGTTTTTGTAAACTCTGGAGGATCTTCATATGGATCTGAAATTATCAATTTTGACAAACAACCAGAATTTTCAGTATTAAAACCAACAGCATCTCAACTTATTCCGGTAATTAATAATGGATTTATTGTAGACGTAATAATAACTAATTCTGGATCCGGATATACATCTATACCTGAAATTGAAGTTGTAGGATCTGGATATGGGGGAAAAATTGTACCAATCTTATCCAATGGACAAATTAAATCCGTAATTATAGAAAATAGAGGATTTGGTTATTCTCAAGAAACAACATCGATTAATATAATTCCTGCAGGATCTTTACTTAACCTTAATGCTAAGATAAAGAGTTGGAAAGTTAATGATGTTGAAAGAATGATACTCTCAGGTAAAATTGTAAATGATGATGGATTTGTGGAAAGCAGTTCTAATGATAATTATGGACTCCAATATACCCATAAATATGCACCAAGAACTTTAAGAAAATATATTTTATCTAAAAAGAATGTTAACGATGAAATAATTTATGTTCCAGATTTGACAAAATCGAATGGAGTCGAAGTTAATTCCACATCCCACTCTCCCATAATTGGTTGGGCATATGATGGAAATCCAATATATGGTCCATATGGATATTCATCTGCATCTGGATCATCAACTGTCAAGTGCTTGAAGTCTGGATACTCTTTAATAGCAAATTCTAATAGACCATCATCTTCAATATATCCATTAGGATTCTTTGTTGAAGATTATCAGTTTACCAATAGTGGAGACTTAGATCAACATAATGGAAGATTTTGTGTTACTCCAGAATTTCCAGATGGAACTTATGCGTATTTTTGTACAATAAATGATGGACCTTCGGAAACAAGAGGTAAGTTCTATGGATTTAAGAAACCAATCTTTCCATATATTATAGGAAATACATTCAAGTCAAAGAGAATAGATTTTAATTTTTTAAACTCATCAAATCAAAATGACTTTGATATTACTAACTTCTTACGAAATATAACCCCATATAATTTTGATAGCCCATATAGTGCGTATAATTTTTTCTCAATAGATAAAAAAAATACTAATCAGATTTCAAAAATTGGATCTATATCAGCATCAACTATCTCGAAAGTGGGAATTATAACATCTGGATCGGGGTATAAAGTTGGAGATGTTGTAAGGTATGATAATCTTTCGGGATTCTCTAAAGTTTCAGAAATTACTGGTAAGAGTGTAAACCATGTTAGTGTATCCAAATCAGATTTTTATGATCTTGAATTTGAATTGAATGGTTCCCAAAATTCTTTAATTGGTTATACTACAATCCCTCATGGTTATTTTAATAATGATTTAGTTACAATATCAATTCCAAATTATATTAATGCATCAAACATTATTTTAAATAGAAATATTCTTAAATTAAATTCTGGAATAGGATCAACTTCTTATACTGGAATTGTCACATATTTCAATGTAAATGGCAATTTATCTGCGGTAAGAGAAAATGATGTATATCAAATATTAGATGAACAGATTAAAGTATTAAATATTGATCGATTAAATTCTAGAATAAGAGTATTAAGAAATCATAATAACACTGTATCCGGATTTTCCACATTTCCTGTTGGCATAGCCATTACTGAAAGACCTAGAAAATTTGCAATCAAATCCGGAATTAATACAGATTATGATTATTCATTGAACAAACAATATTATTTTAATCCAATAGAGTCTATTGGTGTAGGAACGATTTTTGGAACTGGTATAGGAACTACCTTATCATTCGCAAATCCAGGTGCGGGAGTAACTCAAATTTTTATTCCTTCAAAAACGATTTTTATTCCAAATCATAATTTAGACACAAATACAGAATTAATATATTCTTCTAATGGATCAAATCCAATATCAGTTTCCACTAATGGTGCATCTAGCTTTACTCTTAAAGAAAATTCAATAGTATATGCAGCAAAAATTTCAAATGACTTAATTGGAATATCGACAGTAAAAATAGGATTTGGAACTGAAGGATCGATAGTTGGGTTAGGTTCTACAAATGTAGGAAAATCAACTCTTTACTTTACAAATGTAGGTAGTGGTTATTATCATAGTTTTTCTACAAATTATGATAATATTTTAAGAGGAAATGTATATAAAAATACAGTCACAGTTTCTACAGGAGAAACTCATGGTTTATCTCTCAGAGATCGTGTTCAAGTTAATGTATTTTCTGGTATTTCAAGCACATTAACTGTAAAATATAATGATAATAATAGAGTTTTAACCATCAATGAAAGGTCATTTACATCGGATAAAGTTGATATTTCAAGAAACACTATCGAGATAGAAAATCATGGTTATATAACAGGTGAAAAAATATTATATATTTCAACATCTCCTATTGGTGGATTGAAGACAGAAAAAATTTATTATGTTATTGTAAACAATCCAAATTCAATAAAAGTTGCAGATAGTTACTATCAAGCAACTAAAAATATTCCAGAAAATATCGATTTAACATCTTCTGGGAGTGGATCTTTTTCTCAAGTAAATCCAATCATCAAAGTAACTAAAAATTCCACTTTAGTATTTGATCTATCCCATTCCTCCCTTTCTTTTACAAATAACTCACAAATTTATTCTGCTTTTGATTTTGATTTTTATTATGATGATGCTTTTGTTGATGTTTTCAAACTATCTAATAGTTTTTCTGAAAGAGAAGTTGTAAAAGTAGGAAATATTGGAATTTCTACGAATGCCACTGTTTCTTTAAAAATTACAGATACAACACCGTTAAATTTATATTATAAACTTACTCCAATAAACTTAGGTATTAACCAAACAAGTAAAAAACAAGTAGTTGAAGAAGATGAAATTGTAGGAAATAAAATTACAATAGTTAATAGTGAATACAGTGGTTCTTACGAATTGGTTGGAATTGGAAGCACCACTTTTAACTATAATATCACAAGAACTCCAGAAGTAGATTTTTATAGTAATTCTAATGCATTAATTAACTACACAACAACTTCAACTACCGCATTTGGTGGAATTATTGATCTGAATAATAGTTTTGCTAATAAAAAGTATAATAAAAATATTGGAGTCTCTACAATTGTAACTGAATTTGGATCTGGTGCTATACTAGAGTTAAATTCAGAAAACTCCGGAAATGTTTTGAGGATTGACGTTGATGATATTGGTTTTGATTATCCCTCAGATTTGACTTTGAGGCCAACTTGCAAACTTCCAGATATTTTGAAAGTAAACAACTTTTATTCTCTGGAAAAAATCGGCATAACTTCTATTGGTAGAAATTATACATTTGCTCCCGATTTAATATTAAAAAACTCGGATAATGTTATTTTACCAGAGGTTGATTTAACGTATTCGTTGGGAGATTCTGAGGTAACAATATTAAATAATACTAAGGGAATAAACGGACAGAATTCCACTATAATTCCAGTCAATAACAGTAACGGAATTAGCATAACAAATATTAGTTTCAATAATAACTCTAAAGATGTCGTTGTAACTTTAGGTTCTAGTTTTAGTAGCATTAATGATTTCCCATTTGCGGTTGGTGAAAAAATATTAGTAGAAAATGTTAGTGTTGGAATAGGAACTACTGCCAAAGGATATAATTCATCATCTTACAACTATTCTCTTTTCACTGTTGTCAACATTGATCCAAATATTGGAGGAATTGGAGCAACTATTTCATATAATTTAAGTGAATATCTTAGCAAAAATGAATATCCAGGAAATTATGATTCAATTAATTCTTCTGGTCACATTGTACCCGAAAGATATTTTCCAATATTTGATATTTCTTTAAAGTCTAATGAGTTTTATTCTAATGAACAAGTAATTTCTGAAAATTATTCAGGAATAGTTCAAGAATGGAATTCTAAAAAAGGAATTCTACGAGTTTTGAGTTCTGATGACTTCATAAATGGATCTGCGATCAAAGGATTAACCTCTAATACAATAGGATTTGCGACTGAATTTACCTCCAATCCCGATTTAACATATTCTGTAAGTTCTTCGACAATAAAGAGTGATGGATGGGAAAATAATAAAGGATTTTTAAATGATGAAACTCAACGTATACATGATTCGGATTATTATCAGTATTTTTCATACTCAATTAAGTCCGAAGTACAATATGATACTTGGGAAGAACCAGTAAGTTCTCTCAATCATACTGCAGGATTTAAAAAGTTTAGTGATCTTCAGGTTCTTTCTTCTACTTCTGAATTTTCAGGAATTTCAACAGATCAAAATGATGGTGATTTTGTCGGAATTACTGATATTTCATCTGTTATTGATTTGAATTGTGTATATGATTTCGATCTTGCTAGAGAAAATAATATCATAATTGATGGTAACACTAAATCTAATGAAGTTATATTTAATTCCAGAATTCTTCAAGACTACACAGAATCTATTGGAAATAGGGTATTGAATATTGATGATTTTAGTGGGGAATTTAACAGTAACCCAAGGTCAACTAAATTTAGTGTTGTCTATACATTTGATTTAGATAAAACTTACAACAAATTTATAACATACACTAAAGATAGAATTTTTACTGAAGAGAGGCAAATTCTTTTAGTTTCTCTGTTACATAATAAATCTGTTGGATTCTTAAATCAATACGCAAGAGTTGAATCTAATTTAGATTTAGGATCATTTGATTTTAACATTAGTGGATCTGAAGGACAATTGTTATTCTATCCAGTAAAGAGTTCGATCAATGATTATGTTGTGAATATTTTAGGATTTAGTGTCGAAGATACTATTATTGGTGTCGGAAACACAGATTTAGGTGACTCTGTATATGTTGGATCTAGCACAACTACATTGCCATCGGCAACTTCTTCAGCAATAACTGTTGTTGGTATTGCATCTACATATAGAGCATCTAAAGTCCTTGTTCAAATTGGATCTACAGACAGCTCTTATTATGAAATGGATGAAATTACTATTTTGCATGATGGAACAAATGTTGATTTCCAAGAGTATGGTCAATTAAATACACCAAGTTTGCAAACCTATTCAACTGCAGGATTGGGAACTTATCAGGTTTATTATTCTGGTTCAAATATTAATCTAGATTTTACCCCATATAATACTACAACAGTTGAATATAATATCAATACTCTTAGAATTTCACTTTCAGATAATCCTTCCTCCACAGGTTCTTATATCTTTAATAATTCTAAAATTGAATCAAGTTATGTTGCAATAACTTCATCACCAACTCCGGGAATTACAACTATTTCAACATATTCTACAAACTATAATGGAGCATATTATATTGTTTCTGTAAAAGATACAACAAATAATGAATATCAAGTTTCCGAACTAGTTGTATTAGATGATGATTCAAATGCATATATTTCCGAATTTGGAATAGTTCAGACAGGATCTTCACTTGGATCTATTGGAGCAACTATAACGGGATTTGGAGAAATTGAATTAAACTTCACACCCAATCCAAATGTTGATACTGAAGTAGTTGTATTTACAAGTTCTATTGGAGAAACTGATGATGCAATTAGTATTGACACATTAGACTTCACAAATGCATCTATAGACACTGCAGAGGGTTTTTATACTGGAACTGAATCCGATCTTAGAAAATCTTTTAATCTTACGCATAATCAAAGACCAATCTTTGAAAGATATTTTGATGGAAGTGATTCTGCGATTGTTGGTCTAGGATCAACTTCTTCTATCGCAATTCCAGAAAACTTCTTTGTTACTGGCGAAAAAGTTACTTATTCTTATTCTGGAGCAGGAACAACCTCTGCTATTGGAATTGCAACTACTTCTGTTTCTGGTATAGGATTAACAGATAAGTTACCGAATACTCTTTATATTGTAAAACAAAATGAACTTAGGGTTAAAGTAGCAGTTTCTACTGCAGATGCATTAGCAGTTCCACCAAATACCGTAGAGTTTACTAGTGTTGGTATTGGAACTTCGCATAGATTCTTGTCAACTAATCAAAATTCTAGAGTTATTCTTGGTATTGATAATTTAATACAGTCTCCGATTGTTTCTACTGCAATAACTTCATCTTTAGTATCATCTATTGGAAGAGCAGATTTTAGATTTGATTTCACAGGAATCACATCTTTCTTTGGCGGAGATTTGATTAAGATTAATGATGAAATTATGAAAATTACTTCTATTGGTCTCGGAACAAATCCGAACACAGTAACAGTCAGAAGATCTTGGCTTGGTACTGGAATTGCGACTCATGCAAAAGATTCTATTATAACGAAGATTTCTGGTAATTATAATATTATAGAGAATACAGTACATTTTGTTGATGCTCCCTATGGACTAACTCCTATTGGGTCTACTTCAAATCCACCAGATCAGAGAGATTATATTGGTATTGAAACTCATTCTACTTTTAGTGGAAGAGTATTTATGAGATCCGCAGTTCCAAATACAGATTCTGATCCTTATTCTAAGAACTACATATTTGATAGTTTATCTACAGAGTTTGATGGACAAACAAACAAGTTTACACTAACTTCAAATAATGATAATATTTCAGGATTCTCAACAAGTAATGCAATAGTTTTAGTTAATGATATTTTCCAGGGTCCAGCAAGACCTAGTGCAATTTCTATTGTTGGCGATTATGATCTAACAGAAACTTCTGGAATAACTTCTATCACATTTACCGGAACAGCATCATCTACAACATATGATGTTAACACTTCATCAATCCCCAAAGGAGGAATAATTGTTTCTGTTGGTTCTACTGCAGGACTTGGTTATCAACCTTTAGTTTCTGCTGGCGGCACAGCAATTGTTTCTGTTGCTGGAACTATTTCTGCAATATCAATTGGAAATAGTGGATCTGGATATAGAGTTGGAATTCAGACAGTTGTTAATGTAGGAGTAACAACATCAAATACAGGAAATTACAATATTGAATTTATCGGAACCGCTGCAGTTAGTGGTGGTCATATTGTAAGTGTTGCAATTACTAATCCAGGAACTGGTTATACGACATCAAATCCACCAATAGTAATATTTGATTCTCCTCTTTCATACTCCAACATTCCTTTAATTTATAGTTCAGCATCTAGTGGATTTGGTACTGGTGCTATTGCAGATATTGTTGTAGGACAAGGTTCTAGTGTTATATCTTTTGAAATAACAAATACTGGATATGGTTACGGACAGGGAGAAATCTTAACAGTTGATGTTGGATCATTGACAGGAATTCCAACGGATTCTTCAATTACATTTAATGAATTCCAAATTACTATTGATAGAACTATTGATGATGAATTCAATGGTTGGGTTATTGGAGATCTTCAAGTTTTTGATGTAATTGATGATCTTTTTGACGGAAATAGAGTAACTTTCCCAATTCAGTTAAATGGCAATCGAACTACAATTAGATCGAGAAAAGGATCTAATATTGATATTGAAGCAACTCTTCTCATATTCTTGAATGATATTTTACAAGTTCCCGGTCAAGGTTACATATTTAATGGTGGAAGTGTTATAACTTTTACAGAGGCTCCAAAAGAAGGTGATAGATGTAAGATTATATTCTACAGAGGAACCAGTGAAGTTGATACTGCTGATATTGATATTCTGGAAACAATTAAAGTTGGTGATACTGTAAGATTAAATGACGATAATATTGCATTTAAAGAAAATTTCAGATCTGTAACTGAGGTTGTTTCTACCGATACTATTAAAACAAATGTATACACTTCTCCAGGTGTTTCTGAGGATCCAAACTACAGTAGACCTGTTATTTGGTGTAAACAAACTGAGGATAAAATTGTTAATGGTCAACAAGTTGCAAAGGATAGAATCCTATATGAGGCATTGATTAATCCCTCCACAAATATTATTCAAAATGTTTCTACAGCATCTACTCAAATTTTTGTAGAAAGTGTTAAAACCTTCTTTGATAGTGCTGATGAATATTTCCAAGATGGAACTACAGAAATTCCTCAGAAAAAAATCATTATAACGTCTCAAGATAATTTGGTTTCTGCATCAGCAACTGCAATAGTCTCTGCTGCTGGGACAATAAGTTCTATTATCATATCGGATGGTGGGATTGGATATTCAGTAGCACCTACTGTAATTATTGAAAATCCTATTGGATTAGGAATAACTCAAAGAGCATCTGCTATTTCTACAGTGTCTGTTGGTGGAACAGTTTCTTCAATATCCATAAATTCTCCTGGAACTGGATATACCACAACAAATCCACCAGTTGTATTGATAGAATCACCATCTATAACTAGAGAAGTTGTGAATAGGGTTTCTTATGAAGGTGATTTTGGAATTATTTCTGGAATAAAGACAACTTCTGTAGGTGTCGCTTCAACGGGGATTGTATTTGATCTTTTCATACCTAAAAATTCTTTCCTTAGAGATCTTAGTGTTAACTCTGTTGGAATTGCAACAACAGGAATTAGTGGGATTCAAACAGGATACTACTTTGTTGTTAATAAATCAAATGTCGGTAAAGGACTAACATCTATAAATCAAAATGGTTCTATTATTGGAATAGGAACTTCATTCATTGATAATGTATATCAAGTTGCTGCAGTTTCTATCGGACAAACTAATGTTACTGGAGTTGGATTAACATATGTTGCAAAAGTAACAGTCAGTGTGTCTGATTATAATGGACTAACTGGTTTGGGATTCAGTTCTTTCTATGGAGAATATAGTTGGGGAAGAATATACAACATGACTAGAGATGATGCAAAATCATTTGTATATTATAATAATGGAGTTTCCGGAATTTCTAGTTCTCCAATTGTTCAGAGGTACAATCCTCTAAAATACGAAGACTATACCTCATAAATAGATAAAAAACTCATAAAATGTCTGCAATTATAACTGACCAATTAAGAATATTAAATGCGAAGAATTTTGTTTCTGCTGCAACTTCTTCCTCAAATTCTTATTATGCCTTCGTTGGTCTTCCTAATGCAACGGATTATTCTACAACTTGGGATGTAACTCCTCCAGCACCCAAAGATAATTTTAATGAGGAAAATGATTATTGGGATACAATGATTGCATTAAAGAAAATTAATGCAAGTGATGTTTGCCAGGTTGTAAGAAAAAATATTTGGACTTCTGGAATTACTTATGACATGTATCGTCATGATATAAGTAGAACAAATACATCAAAACCATCTGGGGCAACTAGTATATATTCTGCAAATTATTATGTTGTTAATAGTGATTATAGGGTTTATATATGTTTAAATAATGGCGTTTCTCCAGAAAATCCAGAGGGTAGATCTTCATTAGATGAACCAACTTTTACAGATTTAGAACCAAGATCTGCGGGAAATAGTGGAGATGGATATATATGGAAATATCTATATACTATTAAACCTAGTGATATTATCAAGTTTGATTCTCTAAACTTCATACCAGTTCCAAAAGATTGGGAAACAAATACTGCAGATTCTGCCGTAAGAAATAATGCAACATCAAGTGGGCAGTTGAAAGTTATAACTATTACCAATAGAGGAGTTGGTCTTGGAACTGCAAATACAACATATTTTAATGTTCCAATTAAAGGTGATGGTTCTGGAGCTGAAGCAACTATTACCGTAAACGCAGATTCTAAAATAGAATCTATTACAATTTCAAATGGAGGTTCTGGTTATACATTTGGTAGTGTAGATTTAGAATCAGGTAACGTTCCTACTGGGACCATAAGACCAACGTTTGATGTAATTATTCCACCTCAAGGTGGACATGGACATGATATATATCGTGAACTTGGTGCTTATAGTGTAATGTTATATTCCAGAATTGAGAATGATTTCCAAGATCCAGATTTTATTATTGGAAACCAAATAGCAAGAGTTGGTATTATTGAAAATCCTTTGTCGTATAATTCAACATCAATTCTTTCCGCAAATAAAGTTAGTGCTTTATCTGCAATAAAATTGACCGGTATTGGATATAGTTCAACAACCTTTAATGCAGATTCTATTATAACTCAAACTGTAGGATTAGGATCAACTGCAGTTGGAAGAGTAATTTCTTATGATCAAAATACTGGTATTTTGAAATATTGGCAGGATAGATCAGTAGCAGGATTTAATACTGATGGAACCCGCAATACAAATCCAACTTATGGATTTGATTTGCATCGGTTTACTTCCTCTGTTGGTTCTGGTGGAACCACAGTTGTCGTTGGATCTAGTGGAACTTCACTAAGTATAGATACTGCATTTAGTGGTATTTCTACTGTAATAAATAGTAGGACATACTATTTTGGGCAGTATTTTGAGAATGGTGTTGCAACTCCAGAGGTTCAAAAACACTCGGGAAATATAATTTATGTTGATAATAGACCATCTATTACTAGGTCATCAAATCAAAAAGAAGATATCAAAGTAATTTTGCAATTCTAAACTATCATGCCACAGCAAACTAACCTAAACACCTTTCCATACTTTGATGATTTTGATTCGAGAAAAAATTATAGAAAAATTTTATTTAAACCTGGATACCCAGTACAAGCAAGAGAGTTAACTACTCTACAATCAACTCTCCAAAATCAAATTGAAAGTATTTCTAATTTTGTTTTAAAGGATGATGGAACTTCTGTAGACAGTGGATCTTGGGATTATGAAAATCAGTTTTTTGCGGTAGAATTAGAAAATACATTTAATGGAATCGAAATATATGAATATCTTTCATCCAATATCACTAGTAATATTATTACAGGATTAACCAGTGGAGTAACAGCAAAAGTAACATTAACAATAGATGAGATAGATTCTGAGAGAGGAAATAATACTCTTTATGTTAATTATTTGGATGGTGGAATAAATGGAGAAACTACTTTTGCAGATGGAGAACTTTTAACTGCAAACACAGATGTTATTGTAAATGGTCAAGTCATAATACCTGCAGGAGAACCTTTTGCTAGGACAATATCACAAAATGCAACTTCTATAGGATCTGCTGTAATTTTTGATAATGGAACTTGGTATCTCCGTGGATATTTTATATACATTCCGAGTCAAATAATTATACTCGATCAATATGAAAATAATTCAAGTTATAAAATTGGATTTAATATAGAAGAAAAAATCATTACAAGTGATGAGGATCCAACACTAAATGACAATGCTAATGGTTTTTTAAATTATGCTGCGCCTGGATCTGACCGTTTTTCTATACAAGCAAATCTAGAAAAAGTTCCCATTGGAGTTGATAATCCATCAAACTTTGTTCAAATTGGATCTATTATAAACGGTATTGTTCAGCAAAAAAATAATAATCCTCAACTTGGAGAGTTAAAAAAAGAATTTGCCAGAAGAACTTATGATGAGTCTGGTGATTATTATGTATCAGCACCATCTTTAGTGTCAAGAGAAACTTTAAATGATTACCTTGGAAATAATGGTGTTTTCAATAATGGACAATCAACATATTCGGGAAATACTCCATCAGAAGATTTAGGTACGTATCAAATATCACCTCTTAAAGCCTATGTTAAGGGATTTGAAGTTGAAACTATAGCACCAACATTTTTAGATTTTCCCAAACCAAGAACTACAAAAACGGCAAATAATCAAGAAATAATTTACTCTGTCGGATCATCATTTACTTTGAATAGAGTTTATGGATGTCCAACAATTGGAATATCTACTTCATACTATGTCAGTTTAAGAGACAGTAGGGTAGGTGTTTCCAATGTGTCCTCTTCAGGAAAAGAAATTGGAGTTGCTAGAGTTTATGATTTTGCCCTTGAATCTGGTTCTTATGATTCTTTAAACTTAGACCTAAACCAGTGGGATATTTCTTTATATGATATTCAAACATATACAGAAATTTCTTTAAATGAACCAATAACATTATCAACTCCAACTCAAATAAAAGGAAAATCTAGTGGTGCTGTTGCATTTTTAAGATATAATGCATCCAATTCTGGAATTATTACAGCATATAATATTTCTGGTAGGTTTAGTATTGGTGAAAGATTGATTTTTGATGGCATAGAAAACACTAGAGTATCAACAGCAGTAACTTCTTATGGTATAAGTGATATTAAATCAATATATTCTGATGTTGGAACAGGAACCACGTTTAGTGGTGACATTATTCCATCAACTTCTAAATTCATAGGTCCAGTAACTATTTCACCTAAAGATATATCATCAGGAATAAGCACTGTAACTACATCCGATTTTTATTTTGTTGGAATTGCTACTATAGGAAATCTTGTTGCATTTTCTAATCCGGGTTTAGATGTTCCGACTTTTGCAACCGTTACTTCAGTAACTAGATCAACTTTGACTATTTCAGGAGTGACCACTGTATCCGGAATATGTGACGGAGCTTTACCAATTACAGAGATTTCTCCTAGTGATTTTAGAATATTATCAACTGCTCTTCAACCAACAAGCAGTGATACTTTATACACCGTATTACCCAAGAAAAAAGTATCTTCATTAGATTTAACAGAATCAAATCTGACAATAAGAAGACAATATGATGTGACAATATCTTCAGGTTCTGTAACTATTTCACCTTCGATAGTTTCTGAAAATGAAACATTTTTACCATATGATGAAGAGAGATATACTTTAATAAGAAATGATGGAACAATTGAACCATTAAGTTCGGATAAGTTACTTTTTAATACTGGAGGAAGAGGTCTTGAAATCAATGGATTATCCGGAAACGGTGGAGCAAAATTAACTGCTACCTTAAGAAAAATAAATGTAACCGAAAAAGTAAAAAATAAAAATAGAGTAAAATCAGTAATTATTTCAAATTCGAAATATGAAGGGTCGGGAATAGGTAATACCACATTAAATGATGGATTGGCATATGGCAATTATCCATATGGAACTAGAGTTCAGGATGAAGAAATTTGCTTGTTAAATCCAGACGTAACTAGATTATATGCAGTACTAGAGTCTAATGATGTAAATGATCCCATTCTTCCTTCAATAGTTTTTTCCACACTTACTGGACCAACAGCAACTACCTCAGATGCTATTATTGGAGAAAGAATAATAAGTGATTCCGGTCAGGCTATTGGAATATATGTTGAAAAAAATAGTGATTTTTCGATAGGATATCTTAGTTTAAATGAAAATACATTCCGTGTTGGTGAAGTTATTCGATTTGAAAATTCTGGAATAGAAGCAACCATATCTGAAATTAATACGGGAAGTAATGACATAACAAACAGATATACACTTATTAACGGGCAAAATAACACAATTTATGGTTATTCTAGGATTGTAAGAAAAGAAAATACTTCAGAATCCAACAAAAGATTAAAAATTATATTTGAGTCTGCCGAAATACCAGTATCGGATCTTGGAGATATTACTACTGTAGACTCGTACAGGCAATTTGACTATTGCGATTTAACTTCCATCAATTCAAATAAAGTTTCTGATATTATTGATATTAGACCTAGAGTTGCTCCATATTCAGTTTCGGAAGGTGCTAGATCTCCATTTGAATTTTTTGGAAGAAGTTTTGAGTCACCACAAAATGCATCAACAAAAATATTAGCATCAGATGAATCTATTTTATTATCATACTCTTTCTATCTTCCAAGAATAGACAAAATATTCTTAACTAAAGATGGTATTTTCCAATTAAAAAGAGGAGAACCAGCTGAAGTTCCACAACCACCACTCTCTATTTCTGATGCAATAGAAATTGGAACTATTTCTTTGCCTGCTTACTTGTGTGATATTAATGAAACTGATGTTTCGTTGGTAAAACATAAGAGATTTAGAATGTCTGATATTCAAGGTCTCGAAGATAGAATTAAAAATTTAGAATATTATACGACACTTTCTCTTCTGGAAGCAGATACTGCTAGTTTCTCAGTAAAAGATTCTAATGGTTTAGATAGATTTAAGTCTGGATTTTTTGTAGATAACTTTAGTGGAACTCTCTTCCAAAGAAAAGTAACTCAAGTTAAAAATTCTATCGATTTAGAAAATTCCGAATTGAGACCAACACACTACACTACACAATTAGATTTACAGATAGGATCGGAGTCATTATTAGGTTTAACTCAAACTTCAAACCAAACTGTAGATCAAAGATTTTTAGAGGAGTTAGTTGGAAGTGGAGTTAAAAAAACAGGTCAACTTCTCACTTTAGATTATGAAGAAGTTTTAGAATCTAATCAACCATATGCAACTCAATTCTTTACACTCTCACCTTCTAGAAGTTCTTATTATGTTGGATCTTTAAGTCTTTTCCCAGCATCAGATACTTGGGTAGATCCAGTCAAATTAATTGCAAATACAATTGATGCTGATGGAAATTACATTAAAACAACTGAGCAATTAGATAAGGAAGGCAATGATCCTCAAACAGGATTCTGTGGAGTTACTTGGAATTCTTGGGAAAAATATTTCTGCGGGAGAAATACATCTAATGCTCGCAAATCAGGATCAGTAAATACTCAGGGAAGAATTTTAAATTCGCCAAATAATACAACTCTAAATTCTTCAATTTTAGGAAAACCATTTATTGCAGGAAATAATCAGGTTTCAATAGGACGAAGAGTAAGAACTTCAGGTGCTCCAATACAACCATCACCCGATTTATCTAATGTTGTTTCTTTGGGAGAATCTATAACTAGTATTGATGTTGCTCCATACATCAGATCTAGAAATATTGAATTTACTGCTAGAAGATTAAAACCTTTTACTAGAGTTTATGGATTCTTTGATGGAGTTGATGTTAATAAATTTATTTCTCCAAAATTATTGCAAATTAATATGATATCTGGTATTTTCCAAGTTGGAGAAAAAATTTCTGTGACCAGAACTAGTGGAATTGACTTAAGAAATAATCCGACATCATATTTTAAAGTTTCTACTCCAAATCACAAGTACGGACCTTATGATAACCCAACAGAAATCTTTACTCTAAATCCATATAATAAAAACACAGAAATTCCTAGCAATTATTCAGAATCATCAACAATAATTAATATCGATACATATTCAATGTCAAATATTGTTCAGGGAGAATATTTTGGATATGTTGAAAAAGGTAGTATTGTGAGAGGATTGACGAGTGGCGCTCAAGCTGTAATTACATCTTCAGATTTAGTAACTGATGAAAATGGAACTTTGATAGGATCGTTCTTTATACCCAATCCAAATATAGCATCAAATCCAAAGTTCCAAGTAGGATCCAAATTCTTAAGAATTACAAGTAGTGACATTAATATAAGATCTGAGTCTCTCTTATCAACTTATGCCGAAGAAAGATATCATGCTGATGGTCTGATAGAAAGTTCTAGGGAAACTTTAATAAGATTCCCAACTATAGATTATCCAGAGGAACCCAGTGACCCAGAACCACTTCCAGATGATCCAGATCAAAATCCACCAATTTCCACTTCAACAGGATCCCCAGGTATATTTAAAGTTGCTGAAGCTAGAGGATCGAAAAATCCTCGAGTGACTAAAGTTTATCATGCTGGAGATACTTCAAGAGCATATAATGTAGCTGGAGGATCTGTTGTTTATGGGGTAACTATTAACCCCGATGGAACTTGTGAAAACTGTAGTGTAAGTGGTGATGGATGGATTTCTTATTCTCCAGGAAGCACTGGAACTTGGTCTGTTTCTAGTGGAAGATCTGCAAATACTGGGACAAATGCTGTTAAATTTAGTTCAACCGGAAGACCTTTAGATCCAGTTACGGGATTGACTGCACGAGAACAAGAAAGTAGAGATAGGAATAGGGAAAATCAACGGCAAGCATCTAGAGAAAAAAATCAACCTAGAGTTAATACAAATCCAAATTCTCCTAGGGTTGCTAGGGGCAATGAAGGTAGAAGATTTTCTGGCGGTGGAGATAGTGGGGGTCGTCGTCGTTAACTCTTAATTATTCGAAGATAAATATTAATAATGATAAAAATCAGTTCTGGATAAATGGCATTAATAAATTCTACAGCACAAACATTTTTTGTAAATCCTCCCAGTGGTATTTTTGTAACTTCTGTTGAACTTTATTTTCTCGAAAAAGATGATCAAATACCAGTTACTGTTCAATTGAGACCATTTGATTTGGGATCTCCTTCTCGAGAAATATATCCATTTGGTGAGGTTGTTTTAAATCCGGAAAAAGTAAACGTATCAGAAAATGCTTCTGTGCCAACTAAATTTACTTTTGAGTCTCCCGTTTATCTTAAAGGTGATACATTTCATTGCTTAGTTGTATCGTCAACATCTGATTTTTATATAGCATGGTCTTCTAAAATAGGAGATTATGATATAACTGGAGTTTCTGATGAAACTCTTTTATCACCAACTGCAATAGAATCACTACCCAAAAGTACAAAACAACCAAATTCTGGTGGATTGTATAAAAGTCAAAATGGATTTGTGTGGAATGAATCTATTAATGAAGATTTAAAATATAATCTTTACCGAGCAAACTTTACCCAATCAACAGGAAATATTAGTTTTTATAACCCAGATTTATCTGTTGGGAACTCACAAATACCAACATTACTTAAAGATTCTTTAGAATTAACTTCGAGAAAAATTAGAGTTGGATTAGGAACGACAGTCCAAGATTCAAATTTAACTTTTGGTAATACAATATTACAAGACGGAACTGATGGAACGGGAAATTATGTAGGATCTGCGGGATCGGCATTTGGGACTTTAACTTTGGTTAATTCGGGAATTGGATATACACCATCAGAACCATCGGCAAGTTATACATTTAATAATGTTCTATTGAGTAGTATCACTGGAAGTGGAACGAGTGCTACAGCAAATATCACAATATCGGGGGGAGTTGCAATTGCTGCAACTGTCGTTAATGGCGGTTTTGGATATGTAGTAGGTGATGTTTTATCTCCCGCGCAGGTTGGCATAGCATCTTTGGGATTAAATGCTCAGTTTTCTGTTTCTCAAATTTCTGGAGTCAATACTTTAATTATTGATCAAGTTCAAGGTTCATTTGAAACTGGTATAGGTAAAACCATAAAATATATCAATAATTCTGGAATAACCACATATCTAAATTCTTCTGTTGGGGGAAATGTAACTATCTTAAATGATGGAATTTCCACAATAACTGATGGTTTACACATTAAAGTAAATCATAAAAATCATGGAATGTATGCCACAGAAAATTCTGTAATTTTGTCTGATGTTATTTCCGACATTTCTCCAACAAATCTTACAATCTCTTATGATTCTACTTCAACATCTAGTATTTCCATACAAGATGCAACAAACTTTACATTATTTGAAAATGTAGGAGTATCTTCAACAAATCCCGGATATATTTTGATTGACAATGAGATCATATCATATGAGGGAGTTTCTTCAAATACTTTGACCGGAATTACTAGAGGAATTGATAGCACAATACCTTTCTCTTATAGTGCAGGGACAAAAGTGCTTAAATATGAACTATCGGGAATTTCTCTAAGAAGAATTAATAAACAACATATTTTATCCGATTCAACAACATCCAATCCTATAGATTTGGATTATTACACTTTAAAAATAAACACATCAAACACGGATTATACTGGAGCATTACCACAAGGAATTACTAATAGAAATTCTTCATCTTTACCAAAATTATTCATATCGGATACAAAATCTTCTGGAGGTCAGTTTATAAAATCAACTCAGAATATTCAATATGAATTGATAAGGCCATTGGTTAAAACTTTAACTTTAACGGGAACAGGAATCAACGCCTCAGTTAGAACTGTAAGTGGTAGAAGTGTTGATGGTTTTGAATCTACTTTCTTAGATCAAGGATTCCAAGATATAGATTTAACTGCCAATAATTATTTTTCATCACCTAGGGTAGTTTGCTCTAAAATAAATGAGTCCTCAAAATTACCAAATCTTCCTGGAAATAAATCATTTACTTTGACTGCAGACTTATTTACATATTCACCATATTTGTCACCAGTTATTGATTTGGAAAGAGTTGGTATAGTATTTACATCTAATAGGATCAATAATCCAATATCAAATTATGCAACTGATAATCAAGTAGCAACATTACGAGATGATCCATCTTCATTCGTCTATGCTACAGAAATTCTATCTTTAGAAAATGCAGCAACATCTATAAAAGTATTACTCTCTGCTCATGTAAACATTTACTCTGATCTTAGAGTTTTATACTCCATTGTAAATAATGTAGATGAAGAATTGATTTATTATCCTTTCCCAGGATATGCAAATAAGAAAAGATTAGATTCTGGATTAAATATTGATGATTCATTAAGTGATGGAACACCAGATATATTCTTTAGTAAAACTGATATTATTGGATTCGAAAGTTCTGATATTGAATTTAAAGATTATGAATTTACAATTGATAACTTAGCATCATTTAAAAACTTTAGTATTAAAATTATTGGATCATCTACAAATCAAGCATATCCACCAAGAGTTAAAAATTTAAGAATTATTGCTTTAGCATGATATGGAAAAAGTAAAAGTTGAAAATCACCCAAATCTTTATAGAGATTCTAAAACAAATATGATCATTAATTCTGATTTGGGATCATATGAATCGTATGTTAATTTGAGAAAAAATAAAGAAAATGAAAGAAAAAGAATTGAGAAACTAGAAAATGATATTGGTGAAGTTAAAAATGATTTGAGTGAAATTAAAGACTTACTAAGGAACCTATCAAAATGAATCCCGATCAAATACAATTAGAAGATGTGAATAAAATGTTTGAATATGAGAAACTTTCTAGAGATATAGATAGTGTAGATGACATTGAAGTTCTTAAAAATTATGCAAAGTCTTATATTAAATTATATCTAAAACAACAAGAAGTTGTATCTAAATTCTAATGGCTTCTCACACAATCACATTTGACCCATCCTCTGGTGTTGCATATGGAGCAAATCTTACTATTAACACTGGAGCAACTTTTACTGATAGTTTTACCGTAAAGACTACCTCCGGTTCTTCTTTTAACTTTGAAGGTTGGACTGGATCATCTCAGATAGCAAAGAGTGTTTCTATTGGATCATCTTCTTATGCAGCCGCAACTTTTAATGTAGGATTTACTAGTGCCGCTGCAGGAAAATTTAATATTTCTCTGGGATCAACAGAAACAAGATCTTTAACTGAAGGAAGATACATTTATGATATCCTTGTTAGTTCTGGATCCACAGTATACAGACTTGCTAGTGGAAACGTACTAGTGATTCCTGGAATATCATCAGCACCATAAATACCTTAAGGGGTAATTGGATAAATGGCACAACCATCATCTAGGCAAGAGTTAATTAATTATTGTAAGAGAAAACTGGGAGCTCCAGTTTTAGAGATTAATGTTGCGGATGAGCAAATAGAAGACTTGGTAGATGATGCTATTCAGTTTTTCCAGGAAAGACATTTTGATGGAGTATACCCAACCTTTTTAAAATATCAAATTACTGATGATGATATTAATAGAGGTAAGGCACAACCTACTTCGGGAGTTGGTATCAGCACAATAACAGTAGATCATAACGTTGGATTAACAACTCAATTTAATTTTTATGAGGGTGGTAACTATCTACAAATTCCACCTTCCGTAATAGGAGTTAATAAAATATTTCATTTTGATGGTACTAACACCATCACTAATAACATGTTTAGTGTGAAGTATCAGTTATTCTTGAATGATATTTACTACTGGGGATCAACTGAACTTCTTACTTATGCGATGGTAAAAACTTATCTTGAAGATATTGAGTTTTTACTCACAACACAAAAACAGATTAGATTCAATAAAAGACAAGATCGTTTATATTTGGATATTGATTGGGGATCTGTTACTGCTGGAACATATCTGATTATTGATTGCTATAGAACATTAGATCCTGGTGATTATTCTAGAGTTTGGAATGATTCATTCTTAAAAATGTACTTAACTGCACTGATTAAGAAGCAGTGGGGTCAAAACTTAATTAAGTTCCAAGGAGTAAAACTTCCAGGTGGAGTAGAACTTAATGGAAGGCAAATTTATGATGATGCTCAAAAAGAACTTGATGACATTATGGAAAAAATGTCAAACACTTATGAACTTCCACCTTTAGATATGATTGGATAATATGTTAAATCCATTCTTCCTTCAAGGATCCAGTTCAGAACAATCGTTGATTCAAAGTCTGATTAACGAACAACTCCGCATGTATGGAGTCGAAGTTTACTATATTCCTAGAAGATATATTACCGAAAATACTGTCATTAAAGAAGTTATTGAATCAAAATTTGATAACGCATATCCATTAGAGGCCTATGTTGATACTTACGATGGTTATGAGGGTCAGGGAACTATACTTTCAAAATTTGGTGTTCAACCATTAAATGATTTGACTTTGATCATTTCAAAGGAAAGATATGAAACTTATATCACACCACTTATAAAGAACATACCAAATATAGAACTATCAACAAGACCGAAAGAGGGAGACTTAATTTATTTTCCCCTTGGAGATAGATTGTTCGAAATTAAATTTGTCGAACACGAAAAACCATTTTATCAACTTCAAAAAACTTATGTTTATGAATTAAGATGTGAACTCTTTAGATATGAAGATGAAATTATTGACACTGGTGTGGAGAACATAGATGATAACATTAAAGAAGAGGGATATATTCAATCACTTACTATGGTTGGATCTGGTGTCACTGCATCAGCAATTACGGGAATTGTAAATGGTGGTGTAAGATTTATAACTGTAACCAATAGAGGTAATGGATATACATCGGCACCAAGAGTCGCAATTTCCTCTGCACCTTCTGGTGGTCTCACTGCTGTCGGAATCGCAACTCTTATTGGTGGATTAGTTGATTGTAATGGAAATACCGAAAATTATAAAGTTCAGGGAGTTGAGGTTGTAAATCCGGGATATGGATATACTGTTGCACCTTCTGTAGTTTTTGTTGGTGGAGGAGGTGCTGGAGCAGCTGCAACATCAACCATAGGAGATGGTGTTGTTGGAGTTATTACAGTTACATCTGGAGGTTCTGGTTATGAAAATGAACCTGTAGTAACGTTTACTGGAGCTCCAGGGGCAGGAATTACAGCAACGGCAAGGGCCCGCATAAACACTGCAGGTATTGTTACTGCGATATACATCACTAACGCTGGTTTAGGATATACAGTAACACCTACTATTACTATTTCATCACCATACTCTTCGGGAACAGGAACTTATATTTACAACGAAACGGTTGTGGGTAGCATTAGTTCCACAAAAGCAGTCGTAAGAGATTGGGATTCAGTAAATAATATCTTACAGGTTTCTAATATTTCAGGAACTTTTGTAAATGGAGATATTTTGACAGGATCCGAATCAGGAGCAACTTACAAAGTTCGAATTGTATCTACATATAACACTGTCGATAAATATGCAGAAAATGATGTTATTGAGACTGAAGCGGATTCTATAATAGATTTTAGTGAGTCCAATCCATTTGGAAATCCATAAATAGTTTATCACAATCTCCTGACAAATGTTTGAATATTTTTATCACGAAATATTAAGAAGAACTATTGTTTCATTTGGTTCTTTGTTCAATAATATTTCAATTCAACATAAAAACAACTCTGATGTGGTTGTAAGCAACATGAAAGTTCCTCTTGCTTATGGACCAATTCAAAAGTTTTTGGCACGTTTAGAGCAGGCACCAAACTTAAATCAACCCGTTCAAATGTCACTTCCTAGAATGTCATTTGAATTTACTGGATTGACTTATGATACCTCTAGAAAAGTTACGACTACTCAAACATTTTTATCAGCAGTAACTGCAGATAAGACTAAACCAAGAAAGTCTTATATGCCAGTTCCTTATAATATGTCATTTGAACTTAATATCATGGCTAAATTGAATGATGACATGCTTCAAATTATTGAACAGATTATTCCATACTTTCAACCCGCATATACGATGAGTGTTGATTTGGTAGAAACTATTGGGGAGAAAAGAGATATTCCTGTTGTTCTTGAAGGAATCTCTATGCAAGATGATTATGAAGGAGACTACTCAACTAGGAGAGCTCTTATCTATACTTTAAGATTTACTGCCAAAACATATCTGTTTGGTCCCGTTGCAGATGTTTCCAGAGATATCATCCAAAAAGTTTCTGTTGGTTATATTGCAGGAGATCGTACAAATACTCCAACAAGAGAAGTTACTTACTCTGTCGAACCAGTTGCGACTAAGAGTTATACTGATAATGTCATAACAAATCTTTCCAAGGATATTACAGACATTGCAACTATAATTGAGGTTAATGATGCATCTTCAATTTCTGTTGGGGGTGTTCTTGTTATCGATGACGAAAACTTTAGAGTTGCTTCAAAATCAGGAAATAAAGTAACTGTTGAAAGATCATATAATAATACATCATCTTCTGCTCATGTATCTGGTTCTGAGGTTAAATTAATTACTTCCGCAGATGCAGATCTTATTCAGTTTGGTGATGACTTTGGATTTAGTGGTTCGTTCTGATGAAAGTGTATGAAAATGACAAAAAAATTCGATGATTTAAACGATGCATTTAATGTTGCGGGCGACATAGTATCTCGTGAAGTAGAGTCTATTGAGGAAAAGGTAGAATCAATAGCATCAGTTTCAAATGATCTTAAAAAAGATTATGAGTACACCAGAGGTAACTTATATTCTATTATTGAGAAAGGTCAAGAGGCACTTAATGGGATCTTAGAACTTGCTCAAGAAAGTGAAATGCCAAGGGCTTATGAGGTTGCAGGGCAGCTGATTAAGAATGTTGCAGATGCTACAGATAAACTTATTGATCTTCAGAAGAAACTTAAAGATATTGATGAACAAAAAGTTAAAGGGCCTACAAATGTTACTAATGCACTTTTTGTTGGTTCTACAGCAGAGTTATCAAAGTTACTGAAGAACGGAATTGAAGATAAAAATAAATAATAAAAAAGTCAGTATAAAAGTGTTTAAAAATGAGTTTGATTTGAATATTGATCATCTCCCATCAGTGGAGGATTATATTAATTCGTCTGATCATTTTCCATCTATAGAAAAAATCAATCACAATGCTTTACCATCAATAGATGAATTTATTATTGAAGATGTAGTACCAGAACAAGAAACAATTGACGAAGACTTACCATCAATTCACGAGTTTTTAGAAGTTGAAGTAGAAAAAGATGTGCAAGAAATTTCGGAGGAAATTTCAGAAGAAATTTTTGAAGAAGAAACTGAAAATAGTCTAACTCTTGAAGAGTTAGTTTTGATGATAGAAAATGTTAGAGATAACATTCCAGAAATTCCAGAAATAAGATATTATGAAGATCCACTTTTAGAACTTAGTGAAAGAATTAATTTAATTCCAGAAGTAAAATATTATGATAATGAAATAGATGAACTTAAAGAGAATTTAAAAAATATAAAAAATTCTATACCAAAAGTTCCAGAATGGATAAATGAAGAATTTTATTCTTCAATCTCAGAGTCTGTATTAAATTTTGAAAATAATATTAATTTCATTTTAGATAGACTTGATGTTATCGATTTTCACAATAAAGTAGATAATAATAATTTCAAGGAAAAAATAGAAGAATATAACAAATTTAAAAAAATTATTGATGATAATATTGAAGTTTTAAATGATGATTTAATTTCTCTAAAGGAATCTTTAAAAATTTCGGAAGAAAAAATTTTAGAAAAAATTTCAGAAATTCCAAAAATTCCCGAAGTAAAGTATTATGATATTGAAATTAAAGATTTAAAAGAATCAATATCTTCATTGAATGAAAAAGTACTTGATATAAAAATTCCAGAAATTCCCGAATTACCAAAGTTTCCGGAAGTAAAATATTATGATGAAGATATAAAAAATCTTTATAATGATATAAAAAATCTTACAGAAAGAATAAAACTTAATGAAACAAAGTTAGAGGAATCACAAACAATAAAAGAAGAGGTAAATGAAGATCCTCTCACAAATACTAACTTTGCAACCATAGATGACTTAAAAAATCATTACAATTTATTCATCAATCGTATTCAGCAACAACTTGCCTCAATCGGTGGTGGTGGTGAAACTCAACTTAAGTATCTTGATGATGTTGTTGGTATTGCAACAAATCCAAGTGCTTATGACAATAGATTTCTAAAGTATAATCACAGTATTGGTAAGTTCGAGTTTGCATCCGTTGGCGCAGGTTCCCAAAATCTTGATGATACTCTTCAACTTGGAAACACTTCCTCTCTTGGAATGTCCGTTGGAGTTACTACTGTAATTTCATTAAATATTGATACCGTTGCACACTTTGATACTGATACTATTACGATCAGTTCATCGTCACCAACACAGATTTATTCATTTTCTGCTTCTCAATATCGTTCTGCAAGAATTCAAATTCAGATTACTCAAGGATCTGATTATCAAACCTCCGATGTTTTGGTAATTCATAATGGAACGAATGCTAATCTTGTTGAGTATGCTTCTATTTCCACCAATGATTATCTTGGAACTTTTGATGCAGTAATCAGTTCTGGTAATGTTTCACTACAGGTTTTGATGTCTTCTGCTTCGACCGCAACTATCAAAACTGTATCGCAGGTTATTAGATTGTGATTTATAAAATAAATAGTAAAAAGTATTCCATAGATGTTTAAGAATAGGATTGGTTTTGGAAGTGATTTAGTTCTTACCAACAGTAATGTTGGGATAGGGACCACTTTTGCAAAATCAAAACTTGATGTTGTTGGTGATATAAAAGTAAGTGGAGTAGTAACCGCATCTGGAGGTTTAAATCTTGGTATTTCCTCTGCAGGATCAGTTGTAACCACTGGTCCAATAAAAACACTTAACTTTGTTGGGACAGGAAATACTTTTGCAGTTAATGGAACCACTATAGACATTAGTATTTCTGGAGGTGGTGGAGGATCTCAAGGTATCCAGGGGATTCAAGGATCTCAAGGTTCGACGGGATCTCAAGGTTCGACGGGATCTCAAGGAACTACAGGAAATCAAGGAACTCAAGGAACCACAGGTTCTCAAGGTATTCAGGGAACCACAGGAACTCAAGGTTCGACGGGATCTCAAGGAACTACAGGAAATCAAGGAACCACAGGAACTCAAGGTTCGACGGGATCTCAGGGAGCTACAGGAACGGGAACTCAAGGAACCACAGGTTCTCAAGGTATTCAGGGAACCACAGGAACTCAAGGTTCTACGGGATCTCAGGGAGCTACAGGAACGGGATCTCAAGGAACTACAGGTTCTCAAGGTATTCAGGGAACTGATGGAACTCAAGGAACTACAGGAACTACAGGAACGGGAACTCAAGGAACCACAGGTTCTCAAGGAACTACAGGTTCTCAAGGTATTCAGGGAACTGATGGAACTCAAGGAACTACAGGAACGGGATCTCAAGGAACTACAGGTTCTCAAGGTATTCAGGGAACTGATGGAACTCAAGGAACTACAGGAACGGGAACTCAAGGAACCACAGGTTCTCAAGGAACTACAGGTTCTCAAGGTATTCAGGGAACTGATGGAACTCAAGGAACCACAGGTTCTCAAGGTATTCAAGGAACTGATGGGATTCAGGGAGCTACAGGTTCTCAAGGTATTCAGGGAACTGATGGAACTCAAGGAACCACAGGGACTCAAGGAACCACAGGAACTGGCACTCAAGGTACTGATGGAACTCAGGGAGCTACAGGAACTCAAGGTACTGATGGAACTCAGGGAACCACAGGAACTCAGGGAACCACAGGGACTCAAGGAACCACAGGAACTGGCACTCAAGGTGCTACAGGCACTCAAGGTACTGATGGAACTCAGGGAGCTACAGGAACTCAAGGTACTGATGGAACTCAAGGAACTACAGGTTCTCAAGGTATTCAGGGAACTACAGGTTCTCAAGGAACCATAGGTTCTCAAGGTATTCAAGGAACTGATGGGATTCAGGGAGCTACAGGAACAGGAACTCAAGGAACCACAGGTGCTCAAGGTACTGATGGAACTCAGGGAGCTACAGGATCTCAAGGTTCGACGGGATCTCAAGGTTCGACGGGATCTCAAGGTTCGACGGGAACTCAAGGAACCACAGGGACTCAAGGAACCACAGGGACTCAAGGAACCACAGGAACTGGCACTCAAGGTACTGATGGAACTCAGGGAACCACAGGAACTCAAGGTACTGATGGAACTCAGGGAGCTACAGGATCTCAAGGTTCGACGGGATCTCAAGGTTCGACGGGAACTCAAGGAACCACAGGGACTCAAGGAACCACAGGGACTCAAGGAACCACAGGAACTGGCACTCAAGGAACCACAGGTGCTCAAGGTACTGATGGAACTCAGGGAGCTACAGGATCTCAAGGAACCACAGGAACTCAAGGAACCACAGGAACTCAAGGAACCACAGGTGCTCAAGGTGCTACAGGATCTCAAGGTGCTACGGGTGCTCAAGGTGCTACTGGTGCTCAAGGAATTCAAGGTATCAGTATCCAAGGATCTACAGGATCTCAAGGTGCTACAGGTTCTCAAGGTATTCAAGGAATAAGTGTCCAAGGTGCTACAGGTTCTCAAGGTATTCAAGGAATAAGTGTCCAAGGTGCTACAGGTACTCAAGGTGCTATAGGTTCTCAAGGAATCCAAGGATTTACTGGTACAGGTTCTCAAGGTATTCAAGGTATTCAGGGACCATCCTCTGCGGGTGGTTCGGGAATATCAGCAGTAAGAGAGTTTTTATTCACTTCTGGAACTACATACACCCCAACATCAGGAACAACACATGTTCTTGTTTATGCTACTGGTGGTGGAGGTGGCGGTGGAAATGCATCAGGAACTGATACTTCAAACTCCAGTGTTGGTGCTGGTGGTGGAGCGGGAGGAACTGCAATCAAACTTTATACTGTTGCAGAAATAGGTGCTTCAGCATCGTATTCTATTGGTGGTGGAGGTAATGGAGGAACTACTGCAGGTGCTACTGGAGGAACGGGGGGAGCAACAACATTTACTCCTTCTGGTGGTGGAGCAACACTAACCGCAAATGGTGGTACTGGAGGAACAGGAAACTCCACTGCTGCTACTGCTGTATATGCAAATGGTGGTAGTGGTGGTTCTTCGACAGGTGGAGATATTAATGCTTCAGGGCAAGATGGATTTAGTGCTGGTTCTGTTTCTACTGGTGCGATTGGTGGAAATGGTGGTGCTTCTTACTATGCAGGTGGTGGTAAAGGTGGATTTAGAACAACTGCAGGTGTTAGTGTTGGTGAAACTGCAGTCACTTATGGTGCTGGAGGAGGTGGTGGAGCATCACTTAACACAAACAACTCTGCTACTGGTGGTGCTGCTGGTGGTTCTGGTGCTAGTGGTGCAATCTGGATTTTTGAATACGGTTCATAAGGAGAAGGTAAATGAAAGTTTGTATTCTTAACTCTCAAACAAAAGTTGTAGAAAATATTGTAAGTCTGGATTATCCAGAACAGTTTATTCCTTATAAAGAAGGAATAGAAGTTGCTCCACAACACGATGGTGAAATTGGATGGACTTGGACTGGTTCTGGATGGTATAATCCAGAAGTTCTTCCAGATTTAGAAAAACAAGAGAGAGATCGTAGAAATAAGTATCTACAAGTTTATGTTGATGTTATGAATGCTGTAAGATGGCAAAGTCTATCTCAACAACAAAAAGATGACTTTGTTTCTTATCGTCAGGCATTACTGGATATTCCTCAACAACCAGGATTTCCAGAAAACATTAACTGGCCAATTCC
>Ga0222712_10000952_pt1 | contig 36987 bp, 32 predicted proteins | sample C33_657DmetaG_FD_165043 | JGI IMG/M metagenome (GOLD analysis project Ga0222712, IMG submission 165043) | Estuarine water microbial communities from San Francisco Bay, California, United States - C33_657D | ecosystem: Environmental > Aquatic > Marine > Unclassified | place: USA: California... | reverse complement strand
CAACGGTGTACGGAAATTGGACAAACGGCTCCGGCACAACATTAACAAACGCCGTAACGCTAACTTTCTCCGGTGGCACAACCCAGACAATCACCAGCGCAGGCAAAACATTTTCTGGTCCCATCACCATCGACACCTACGGCGGCACGGTTCAACTTGCCGACGCGCTGAACATTGGCTCGCAGATTCTGACGGTTACAAACGGTACGTTTACTACAGCAAGCTATGCGATAACTGCTGGTGGCATTACGTCTAACAGCAGCAACGTAAGGACCGTTAATCTTGGAGCGAGCACTTTAACCTTAAGCTCCGTAACAACGCATGTAAATTTTGGCGCAACTAATTTAACTTTTAACGCAGGAACATCTTCTGTTAATGTTAATTACAACTCCAGCGGTACGCTTAACGTATTTTGGGGTGGAGTTACATGGTATAATGTAACATTAAATAATAGTTCTTCGGGCTCCTTTGTATATACTTTTAGCGGCGCTGTAAATACAGTATTTAATAATCTTACAATTGTAAATGGGATAGGTGCTGGTTTTGCTGTTTATGCATTTTCTGCAAACCAGACAATCAACGGCACCCTAACTTGTGCAGGCGCATCTGCGGTGCGGCGTGTATTCCTACAATCTAACACCCTTGGAACTCAGCGCACGCTGACAGCCGCAGCCATATCCGCCACTGATTGTGATTTCCGCGACATCAACCTTGCTGGTGCGGCATCAGGCGCTTCTCCTACACGCGCAGGAGACTGCGGTGGCAACTCGGGCATCACCTTTCCTGCGGCCAAGACGGTCTACTGGAACCTTGCGGGCACACAGAACTGGAGCGCTACGGGGTGGGCAACTAGCTCTGGAGGAGCCCCGGCGGTTAATAACTTTCCCTTGGCTCAAGACACGGCTGTGTTTGATAACACAGGAGCCGCAGGCACGATCACAATTGAGCGGGCGTGGAACATCGGCACCTTTGATGCGTCTGCACGGACTAGTGCAATGACGCTAAGCACCAGCACTAACAACCCAGTGGTATATGGCAACTGGACGTTTGGCACAGGTGTTACCTCCTCCAGCACCACGGACACGTTGGTTTTTAGCAAGAACGGCACTCAGGCCATCACCAGCAACGGCGTTCAGTTTGGCTGCAACGTAACCGTTAACAATCCTTCTGGCACCGTCCAACTTGCCGACGCTCTGTCGCTAGGTTCTACCCGCACCTTGACCCTCACCGCAGGGACATTTGATGCTGTCACCTATAACGTAACAGCAGGGGCGTTTTCATCTGCGGGCAACACCACCACGCGGATGGGTTCTGGTACGTGGACGATGTCCGGCACTGGAACTGTGTGGAACGCAAATGCTGCGTCAATATTGATTGTTGGGACTTCTAATATTGTTCTCTCTGATACATCCACAAGTGGCAGAACTTTTATTGGTAGCGGCCTGTATTACAACAAACTCACAATTGGAGGGGCTACCGGAACGTCTAGTACGTTTTTTAGTGGGTCTATTATTTTATCCGAATTGGCGTCTACCAAGACAGTTGCGCATACAGTACAATTTACTCAAAACGTAACTACACAAGTAGGCAAGTGGTCAATTACCGGTACTTCTGGTAATGTGGTTACTGTTACCTCCAATGCTGCTGGCACGGTTTTTAACTTATTTATATTAGGTCCGGCCACCACAGGTGTTGATTATCTGTCTGTTCGTGACTGCGCAGTCTCTACCACCAGCTCCGGTGAGTTCTACGTTGGCGCAAACAGCACAAACGTATCGGGTAACAGTGGCCCTATCTTTTTCACGGCTACACCTGCCCCACGCACTCTCTACTGGGTAGGCGGCACGGGCAACTGGTCCTCCACCACTAAGTGGTCCACATCCTCCGGTGGCGCATCGGGCGCAGCCATCCCAACATCCCTTGACGCGGTTGTCTTTGACTCCGCCTCTAACGCCACAGCCTACACAGCGACCATTGACGCAGGAGTAACCCTAGCTCGCTGCGCTTCGTTCACCATGGCTGGCCCGCTGGCGGGTAACGTGACCTTTGCAGGCACGGTGGGTATTGCCTTCCACGGGAACGTCAGCTTCGCTGCTACCGGGATCACCCGGACATACACGGGCACGATGAACTGGGCAGGTAACGCCAGCTACACGTTTACAACCAATGGGCTGACACTTGGGTCAAACTGCACGGTTCTCGGAATTGGATCAACATGGACGCTTGGAAGTGCTTTAGATATCGGTACGCCTACACTTACAGTTACATACGGAACATTTAATACATCGGCAAGCAACTATGCGGTTACTTTGGGAAGTATTTCGTCTAACAATAGCAACATAAGAACAATAACATTAAATAGCAGTTCATTATCTATATCACAAGCAACTTTTGTTACATTTACTACATCTACTAACTTAACATTTAATGCCAACACATCTACTATTACATCAAGTTCTGTTTCTGGACCTATTTTTAACGGCGGCGGACTGACATTTTATAACATCAGTTTTACCGGCGCCAACCCTGCTTCTATAGCTATTAACCAAGCAAACACATTTAACAACCTGTCCTTTACGGGTCGCACTACTGTAGGAATTACCCCCGTCACTTTTAACGCCAACCAAACTATCAACGGGACCCTGACCGTTAGCGCGGGTACCGCAGCCGCATATCGCACGTTCCTTGCCTCTGACACGATAGGCACCACCAGAACCCTTACCTGCGCGGCTGTGTCTGCGACCGACGCTGATTTCAGGGACATCACTATTGCAGGCGCAGCGGCTCCTATCAGTGGAACCCGGTTAGGTGACGCCAAGGGAAACTCCGGGATCACGTTCCCCGCAGCCAAGACGGTTTATTACAGACAGTCTACTTCGGTTTCATGGGCAACCACAGGATCGGGAAGTTGGTCACTTACCAATAATGGCGCATTAGACGCTACTGCTTTTCCGTTAGCCCAAGACACTGCCATTTTTCCTTCTTCGCCCACCGCTTATCCGACTAGCGGGAATATCGTCACCATCAACGCTTCCTTCAACATCGGCACCATTGATATGTCGGCCCGAACGGCCAACACAATGACGCTGGCGATGGGTACGACAAACCCGACTATCTACGGCAACTGGATCAACGGGACGGGAACAACGCTAAGTGGCTCGGGCAGGTTAACGTACGCAGGTCGAGGGGCGCAGCAGATCACCAGCGCAGGCAAGACGTTTACCCAGCAGACAACTATAAACAGCCTTGGAGGCTCTGTAACTCTTCAAGACGCTTGGGTAACAAGTTCTGGAACGGCCAACTTTAACCCGGAACTTTTGGCTGGTACCTTTGATGCCAACGGGTATAACGTAACCAACGCAGGAACGGGATCATATCAAGCATTCTCTTCTACCGGAACGCTTACCAGAACATTAGCTATTGGTTCCGGCACGTGGACATTTTCAGGGTCTGGGGCGCAGTGGGCCGTTTCCGGTTCCAACATTACTATTACTGGCTCTGGAACCATTAGCTTCCCAAACGCTTCTGGTAAACAGTTTACTGGCGGGGGTCTTTCCTATTCCGGCATCACCCTCAATCAAGGCGGTGCGGGCACCTTGACCATTGGCGGAAACAACACCTTCAAGACAATTACCAACACGTACAGCGCCACGGGCGCTACGTCGATTGCGCTGGGCAGTACCACCCAGACCCTGACCGATCCGTGGACCGCTACGGGGGCGGCAACTCGGGTTTTGACTGTCAGTGGTACATCCGCCGCCGCTCCGGGCACTTTAATTTACACGGGCGCTGGCGTTGCCGCCAACTCGGTTGACTACCTCACCATCAGTAACGTCCGTGCTTATCCCTTGGTGGATGAGTGGTACGCCGGGGCCAACTCCACCAACAACGGTTCTCTGGGCTGGTACTTCGTTGCCGCTGGCGGCACGGTCTACGCCGCAACGATTACTGAAACGGGTACGGGTACTGACTCTATCCTTGCCCGAGCAGCTTTTAACAGCAGCCTGTCCGATACCGCCACAGGCACAGATAGCATTAGCGCTAGTTTTCTTTACCTTGGTACCGTATCGGAACTTGCCACAGGGTCTGACTCCGTACTGGCTCAAGCTATTTTCCGGGCCTCTCTTGCTGAATCCGGGCTTGGTTCTGACACCATTTCCGCGCAGTCGGCCTTGGGGGCTGCAATCCTTGAGTCTGCCACCCTTGCCGATACTGACCTTGCTCGGCTAATTGCCCGCGCTACTCTGGATGAGACCGCCACGGGAACGGATACCGATGTTGGGCGTATTAGCTTCCCGACAAGCATCTCCGAGACTGCCACGGGTACAGACACCGATTCTGCTACCAACACCCTGCGGCCCAGTGTTTCTGAGTCCGCTACCGGCACTGAAACCGTAGCCACCCGCTACATCGCTCGGCCCAACATTGCCGAAACAGCTACTGGCACTGACGCGGTTTCCGCTCTGGCTATATTCCGTTCTGCTGTAGCCGAGTCCGCCACGATCACGGACTTAGTCTCGGCGCTCAAGGGGGCGGTTGCCTACATCGTTGAGTCTGCTACCGGCACGGAAACCGTTTCTCCTCGGTACATCGCTAACCCAAACATCTTCGAGTCTGCTACCGGTACTGAAGCTATTGCCACCCGCTACATCGCCCGTCCCAACATTGCCGAGACGGCTACTGGTACTGACGCAGTTTCTGCGCGGGCTACATTCCGTTCCGCCGTAGCTGAGTCCGCCACGATCACGGACCTTATCTCTGCCCTTAAGGGATACTTCGTTTACATCGTTGAGTCTGCTACCGGCACTGAAACCGTCACCCCTCGGTACATCGCCAACCCAAATATCTCCGAGTCTGCTACCGGCACTGAGACCGTCACTCCCCGGTATATTGCCCAGCCCAACATTGCTGAGACTGCCACGGGCACTGAGACTGTTTCCCCGCGCTACATTGCGCGGCCCAGTATTTCTGAGAGCGCCACCGGCACTGACACTGACGCAGCCAAGTTGACCGCTGCGGGAACAATCTCCGAGACCGCAACCGGAACTGAGGCCATTACCGCCCGGGCTACGTTTAAATCAAACATCTCCGAGTCTGCCGTCGCCCAAGAGCTTGTCCAAGCGTTCTTTGTCGTTGCCGCACAGGTCAGCGAGCTTGCCACCGGTTCGGACCAGATCAGTGCCCTACGGGCGTTAGCGGCGGCGGTTGTTGAGGCTCTCACCATCTACGAGGGCAGCTATGTCGCAAACGCCACCTTTAACACCCCCGGTGCCGGTTCATGGACTGTCCCTGCTGGAGTGACCAGCGCAATCATTGAACTGTGGGGCGGTGGCGCTGGCGGGTACGAAGGCAGAGCATCTGGAAATGGCGCTGGTGGAGGTGGCGGCGCTTACGCTAAGAAGATATTGAGCGTGACCCCCGGCGCGAGCTTGAATTACGTTGTGGGTAGTGGCGGCGCGGGGTTTAGTGTCTTTCCCGTTGTCCCAGCCACCGCAGGCACTGCGTCTACTTACAGCACTATTTCGGCTGGAGGCGGCGCTGTTTTTGGGGCCGGAGGGACTGCCACTGGCGGCGACATCAATATTTCTGGCGGTACTGGAGTGGTCATTACCGGGGGAACCGCAGGAGGTCCGGGCGGAGGTACTGGTGGAACTACAAGCGGCGCTGCGGGTAACGCCCCGGGCGGTGGCGGTGCGGGCGGCATATATACCGGTGGATTTTTAAACGCTCCGGGTGGCAATGGCGCAAACGGGCGTGTCCAGTTCTCTACGTTAGTGGGGTCTCCTACCGCGCTGGTAAATTTTGTTGGTCGGCTCCAAGAAGCCGCTACGGCCCAAGATGCTGTAAACGCTCCGGGATCAGCCTACAACATCCTGATGCAGGAGCTTGCGCAGGCGCAAGACGCACTTACCACCACGGCTGTCTTCCCCGTTTCTCTGTCCGAGACCGCCACCGGCACCCAGACCAACAGCGCAGCCTTCATCCCCTTGGCGACGATTACCGAGTCAGCCACGATTACCGATGTAGCCAGCGCACTCCAAGCATTTGCCGCCAGTATTTCCGAGACCTCTGCCGCCGCAGACTCGGTGCTGGTTGCCCCGTCCATCTTCAACGCCATCGCGGTTGCCGCTGCCACGGCTATTGACAACTTCAACCCGGCAGGCAGCATCTACAACGTCACCGTCCCTGAGAGCGCCACCCTGTCCGACAGCGTGATCGGGGCGTTCCTGTGGAACCTAATCAATGATTCTCAGAACGTAACTTGGAGCCTTGTCGATGCCGCGCAACCCACAACATGGGCGCATGTCGAGGCATCTCAGTCTGGTGGCTGGAACATCATTCCGATCACGACTGATAGGTATGGGCCAACATGGGCCGCATCTGCGGCGGGCGGCGGTACGGCTATTTTGCTCAATGGCCAGCAGACAACTGACGTCTACCAGCAGTACATGTTCTACAGGAACGGGGCTTGGATAGTTCCACGATTGACTATACCGGGAGTTTTTAACTCAATTCAGTACATCAATGGCCAGTACTTTGTGTACAGCGCTAACACCAACGTTTCGTACGGCGCTAAATTGCTGCGCAGCACCGATGGCCTGAATTGGTCGGCGGTCACAACACTGCCCACCAGCACCCCTAACACCAGACAAGTGTTGGGGATGTTTGGCAATGGCTCTACCATCGTCATTGCCTACAACAACCTCACCTACATCAGCACAGACAATTGCGCGACGTGGACTGCTAGTTCCGCTCTGCCCGGTGATTTGCAGGGGGCTGTTGTAGGGTTTGCGTTCGGTGCTGGTCTGTACGTTATGTGCGACGGGCGAAGGGTATTCACTAGCGCAAACGCACTGACGTGGACTCAGGCCGTTAGTTTCACTGGGGTGGGTTGGTCTGGGCAACGTGGATCGGTATCGTGGAGCGGTTCTAGATTTGTTGTAATTGCAAGAAACATCTTTGCGTTCGATTCGCCCCAGATTCGCACCAGTACTAACGGGATTACATGGACAACCGTTAGCCCCCCGTCGCCGCTTAGTACGCAGGCAGTTTGGGCGTTTTGGGATGGGGCGCAGTTTGTCTTTGCTACCGCCGGTGCGGGTTCCACCAATGCTGCGTTCTACGCCGCAAACTCCACACTGACCACGTTCACGCTGCTTGGCTATCTGCCGGGGCGTTTTTACATCCCAACAATACAGGCAAGCTACTTGATGGGGTCTATTAACGGTCAGTACATCCCGCCGGGTTACGCCATCCCTTTTACGGGCACTTTCTACACTTCACCAAACTTCTCCACTTTCAATGCGATCAACGCCGCTTGGCCAACAAACGCATGGGGTGTGGTGGATGCCTCGACGGCAACCTCGTGGAACATCATTCCAGAGGTTCGGTAAACCCCGGGTGACATCCGACAGGCAAACTGACAAAATGCAACTAATCGACTAAGGAGCAACGAATGGCCACATCAGACATTCTCCGACTCACCCTCATCGCTAACGGCGCAGAAGCTGGTACGTGGGGCGATACCACCAACACCAACCTGGGCACCATCTTGGAGGATGCGATTGCCGGGTACGCGGCGATCGCATCCTCTGCCAGCCAAGCATTCACGATTGTGGATGGCGCATATGATCAGGCGCGGCTTGCCATGATCCGGTTGACCACGACTACAGCGGCAAACTTCGCGGTCTACGCGCCCCCGGTCTCCAAGCAGTACGTTATCCAAAACGGCAGCTCGTACACTGCCACGATCTACAACTCCACCGTAGCTGGAAACACGACTGCTGCTGGCGCTGGGGTGGCCATCCCCGCTGGAAAGACCATGACGGTCTGGTCTAACGGCACCGACTTCTTGGTCCAGAACAGCCATGTGATTGGTACTGTGGTTGGCAACGTGACCGGAGACCTGACTGGCAACGTGACGGGGAATATTAATGGAGTAGTGACCGCCACCGCCGGGTCTACCGCAGTTACGCAAACATTTGGCGATAACGACACCAGCATCGCCACCACCGCTTTTGTGCAGGCGGCGCTCCAAGCGCTCCACCCCGTGGGCTCCATCTACATTAACGCCACGAACTCCACTAATCCCGGCACGTTGCTTGGCTTCGGTACTTGGACCGCATTTGGCGCTGGTCGGGTGCCGGTTGGTTTTAACGCAGGCAACCCGCTGTTCGACACGGCTGAAGAGACCGGCGGTAGCGCGGATGCAATTACGGTAGCTCACACCCACACGGCTACGTCTACTGATTCTGGCCACACGCATACCGTGGTACAGGAGGGGGGCCGCAACACCTCTAGCTCTTACCAGAACGGACCCAACGCGACGTTCCGAGGGGAGGTCAATACTACACTCACGACCAATACAGGCACCGCGAACATCACCACGACTGTTGCATCTTCTGGTTCTTCTGGCACCAACGCCAACTACCAGCCGTACATCACTGTGTACATGTGGAAGCGCACGGCGTGAAGGTTGTCCAGTGAAGCTGTTTACCATCTTCCCCACTGTTGTCAGCATGCACTCCCTTGGGCGCGGGCTTACGATGGAAGAGCTTGCTTGCGTGTACGAGCAGGAAAAAGCTCAAAACATGCACAACGAGATTACGGTTAACGATCAGCTTTTGGACGACCCCCGGATGGTCGAGCTGGGAAAGTTTGTGCAGGCTTGCTTGGATGAGCACATTGCTTCGGTATACAGCCCCGCTTATGACACTACCTTGTTTGTGACGCAGTCTTGGGCAAACTACACCGAGCCGGGCAAGCAGCACCAAAAACATGCTCACGCCAACTCGTTCATCTCGGGCGTCTTCTATGTGCAGGCTGAACGCAACTGCGACGAGGTTATTTTCTACCGCCCCGGCCCTAGTCAGATGACCATCGACCCCGCTCCGGGCAACACCCTCAACGCACACTCGTGGGGTTTTGATGTTGAGGCCGGGCAGTTGATCCTCTTTCCTTCTTACATGGAGCACATGGTCCCGCCGACCAAAAGCTCTCGGACTCGTGTGAGCATTGCGTTCAACACGTTTATCCGGGGCCGTATGGGAAACCGCACTGGACGCACACATTTGCAAATTAAAAGTGACCCATGATCGACCCAATCACCGCATTTGCCACTGCGCAAGCTGCGGTGGCAGGCATCCAAAAGGCGCTCAAGCTCGGTAAGGACATCACCGGCTGCATCAAGGAGTTTTCGGCGCTCTTTGAGTCTGCTGACGTTATCAACAAGGCCGCTAACGAAGCGCATGCTGGGAAGTCAGACGCGGCGCAGGCAATGGAGATCGTCATGCAGCAAAACAAGCTGCGTGAGGACATGGAGCACTTGAAGCACCAGTTGGTGTACGGCGGCTATCCAGAACTCTGGACACTGTTTCTCCAGAAGCACATGGAGATTCAAAGAGCCAGGAAGAAGCGGGAGGCGGAGGAGAAGGCAGCGAAGCTAAAGCGTAGACAAGAGACAGCGATGATGACGCTGTATATCTTCATCACCGTTGCGTTTGTCTCTTTCCTGATCGGGTTCGTTTACATCATCATGCACGTATGAGTGACGAAAAATCCTCCACCGTCCTTGACAAGGTCCTTGGGTATGTGGACTCGCCCTTCAAGTTGTTTGCCATCATCCTCATGGCGGTCATCGCCTTTGTAGGGTATGCCATCTGGCAGAACCAAGAGTTCATTCTCGGCGCGTACAAGGAGCACAAGAAGCTTCCCACCATAGCCGAGGACCGCGTAGAGGATGCGGCGGCCCACCTGTTCAAGAATACCGGCGCTGCGGTGGTGGCAATCTTTAAGGTCAACCCGGTGTTTGGAACCAGAGTCCTGTACCGCGCCTACACACGAGACGGCAGGGACAAAACTCACGAGGGGCTGGATGTTGGGCTTTTCACGGGTAACGCATCTAACAATGCGGACGTGGTGGCGCTGATGGCCGGGGAGATTCCGTGCGGTCACTACAAGACGGCGCAGAGCGAGATTGGGCTATGGTATATAGAACAGGGCATGACTTACGGATGCCGTATCAGCGTCCCGCCCGAGCAGGGTAAGTTCATAGGCCAGATAACCGTGGGGTGGAAAGAAGAGCCACCTGATGTAGATGCGTACCGCACATTGCTGCGCATCGGTGCAACCATGCTCTCTAAGAGCAAACAGCAACTTTAAGGAGCGACCATGTTTGATCTACTCAGCGGCGGCTTACTCGGTGGCATCTTTGGCGGGGTCTTCCGGCTTGCTCCGGAGGTACTGAAGTTTTTCGACAAGAAAAACGAGCGCCAGCATGAACTGTCGATGTTCGATAAGCAGTGCGACCTGGAGAAGGTCCGGGGGCAGCAGAAGCTCGCTGAAATCGGGGCCGCTCGGGATGCTGCGATCGACGTGGGGGTCATGGATGCTTTTAACTCCGCCATTCAGCAGCAGGCCGAAATGGTCAAGGCAGCCGGCGGTTGGTCCGCTGCGCTCTCCGCCAGCGTTCGCCCGGTGGTAACGTACTGGGTGCTGCTGATCTGGTCCTTTGCCCATATCTGGTTTGCCTGGAATGCCTGGGCAAATGGCCTTCCCCCGGCTGAAGTGTTCAAGCAGATCATGTCTCCTGACTTTGCCGCGCTTCTTTCTGGCACCATCAATTTCTGGTTCTTGGACCGCACTTTGAAACAGCGGGGGCTGTGATGAACCTGGAGCTTGCCGCAGAGTTGTGCCGCAGGTTCGAGGGCTTCAGGGCGAAGCCCTATCTGTGCCCGGCTGGTGTCCCCACCATCGGGTACGGGTCTACGTACTACGCCGACGGCCGCAAAGTCCAACTCATCGACCGCCCAATGGATGAGCCTGCGGCCCGGGCCCTTTTGATGGTGGAACTGGAGCATACCTATGCCCCGGGGGTCATTCGTCTCTGCCCGGGCCTGATTACGGACGTGCCTAAATTCAACGCCATCGTGGACTTTGTCTACAACCTTGGGATTGGCCGGTTGCAGACCAGCACACTCCGTAGGAAAATCAACGCCAAAGACTGGGATGGCGCAAAAGAGCAATTGATGCTTTGGACGCGGGGAGGCGGCAAAGTGCTGCCCGGCCTAGTTAAACGGCGTACCGCTGAGTGCGCACTGATTGGATAACCATGCCGCTGCAAAAACTCCAACTTAAGCCGGGGGTCAATCGCGAATCGACCAGTTTGGCCAACGAAGGCACGTGGTTCGAGATGGACAAAGTGCGCTTCCGGTCCGGCTATCCGGAAAAACTTGGGGGGTGGACCAAGGACACCGGATCAGCCAATACTACCGGGGGTGAGGCTGCTCCCCCGACGGGCTCGTTTTGGGGCGTGTGCCGGTCGCTGTTTAACTGGGTCACGGTTGCAAGCTTTAACCTGATGGGCGTTGGGACCAACCTAAAATACTACATTCAGCAGACGGCCAACGGCACGTTTTACGACGTCACCCCGATCAGGGCAACGGACACTGTTGCTTCCAACGCCTTCACCACCGTCAACACCAGCACGACGGTCACGGTCAACGACACGGGGCACGGGGCGCAGGCCAACGACTTTGTCACCATTTCTGGTGTGGCGTCTGCTGTCAACGGCATCCCGGCTGCAAGCCTGAACAAAGAGTTTCAGATCGTCTCCATCGTGAGCGGGAATGCCTACACGATTGTGGTGGATACTGCCGCAACTTCTAGCGGTACTACGGGGGCGGCCACCTTCACCTATCAGATCACTACGGGCAGCGACATCTATACGACGGGCGTGGGGTGGGGCGCTGGGGGTTGGGGCGGTATCACATCCGGATATGCAAGCACCGGGTGGGGCAGCCCGGCCCCCGCTGGGGTGGGTATTGGAACGCAACTTCGCTTGTGGAGCCAGGACAACTACGGCGACTACCTTGTAATGAACCCGCGAGGCGGCCCAATTTATTTGTGGGTTCCCGCAGCTGCTCCGGCCACTTATTACCGCGCGCAGGTTCTATCTCCCAGCAATGCCAATACCCAGGACAGCATTCAATACTGGTTGACGGATACCTCTTGCCCGAATATTTGCAACATCGTCGCAACCTCAGACACCTCTCGGTTTGTGATTGCGTTTGGCTGCAATGAGTTGCCCGCTACAAAAGGAGCAGCCGCGTCCACGGTATGTGATCCGTTGCTTGTTCGCTGGTCTGATCAAGAAAACTATGCGGTATGGTGGCCAGAGGCGACTAACCAAGCGGGGTCATACCGCTTAAACATTGGCTCGTCCATCGTAGCCCAACTTCAGTCTCGTCAGGAAATCTTGGTGTGGACCGACGCTGCCCTGTATTCCATGCAGTATCTTGGCCCGCCGTACGTGTGGGGCTTCCAGATTCTTGGTGACAACATCTCCATCATGGGGCCGAACTCGGTTGCAACGGCTGCAAACATCACCTTTTGGATGGGCACGGACAAGTTCTACATGTACTCCGGTCGTGTGGAAACGCTCTACTGCCCTCTTCGCCAATACATTTTTGGCAACATCAACCTGTCCCAGCGGTACCAGTTCTTTGCCAGCACAAACGAGAACTACAACGAAATTTGGTTCTTCTACTGCTCGTCGAATTCAAACATCATTGACCGCTACGTCATCTATAACTACCTGGAGCAGACCTGGGCCTATGGCAATCTCAGCCGGACGGCGTGGCTCGACACGGCGCTGCGCGGCTATCCGGTTGCTGCCACCACGGGGGGCCTGTTGGTGTATCACGAAGATGGCGTGGATGACGGCACCACTAACCCGCCCACCGCAATCGAGTCCTACATTCAGTCTGCCGACTTCAATATCGGGGATGGGCACAACTACGGGTTTGTGTGGCGGGTGATCCCTGACGTGACCTTTGATGGGTCTTACGTCAACCAGCCCGCAGTAACCTTCTCCATGAAGCCGCGCCAGAACCCTGGATCGCTTTACTCCGCTACGGCGGCTGAGGGCGTGACTAGTGCGCAGAACTATCAGACGCAGCGCAACTACATTGTCCAAGAGTTCACCGAGATCATCTACACCCGGGTCCGTGGGCGGCAGATGGCTTTCAAGATTAGCTCTGATGGACTTGGTGTGAACTGGCAGCTTGGTGTGCCTTCAATTGATGTGCGCCCGGACGGCCGGAGATAACGCATGACGCTGATTGTCACCTCTGAGTTTGAACTCAACCGGGTTACGGCACCGCGTCTACCCACCGCGCCTCTTGAGTATGAGAAGAGATTCCATGACCAATTTTCCGATGTCCTGCGCCTGTACTTCAATCGGCTCGACAACATTCTGGGGCAGCTTGTAGCAACTATGGACACAATCCCTATTTCTATTGGCGGCACCAACACCGATGCGTTTGGCCGGCTTCGAGTCAGTGAACCGTATACCCTGTTTGATAGTCAGAGCCGGTATGCTGCTGATAACCAGTTCAGCACCTCCACTTCTGGCACTGGCACTTCTACCTTCAATACCAATCAGTCCAGTGTCAGCATGGCCGTGACGGGCGCTGGTGTGGGTTCCGTTGTGCGGCAGTCGTACCGCAATATGCTGTATCAACCGGGCAAGGGCTTGCTGGCCCTTGCTACGTTTCAGATGGACAACGGGTCATCTGCCAACCTCACACAGAGGGTGGGCTACTTCAACACGCAAAACGGCGTATTTTTCCAGCGCACGGGTGGCGTCAATTCGTTCGTGATGCGTTCATACACAACGGGCACGGCAAGTGACGCTAGATTTGCCAACCAAGCAAACTGGAATGGCGACAAACTTGATGGCACGGGAGCGTCCGGCCTGACGCTTGATCTGACGCATCCTCAAATTCTTTGGATGGACTTTGAGTGGCTTGGCGTGGGGTCGGTTCGGTGTGGCTTCATCATCAACGGCCAGTACATCGTTTGCCACACGTTTGATACCGCCAACGTCTACGGAACCACGGTGTATATGACGACGGCTGTTTTGCCGGTTCGTTATGAAATTACCACCACAACGTCGGCAGTTGCTGCCACCCTGACGCAGATTTGCTCTTCTGTTATATCGGAGGGGGGCTTTGAGGCCACGTCGATTGAGCACGTTGCTAGACGTACGACGGTGCTTGGCACCATTAATACAGCCGCCAACTTCCTACCAGTGGTATCAATTCGGCTGGCGTCAACTGCACTTGGCGCGGTGGTGCTGCCCAACCGAATCCAGTTCCAGCCAACCACCCTGCAAAACTACGAAGTAGCTCTCATCAAGAACCCGGTTTTGACGGGGGCGACTTGGGCAGCAACGGTTCCATCGGACAGCAACGTCGAGTTTGATGTTGCTGCCACGGCGATTGCCACGGCAGGGACGATTGTCCAGACCGCCTATATCTCAAGCTCGGGCGGCGGCGGGCAGGCAGATACGATCTCTCCGACAGGATTTAACTGGGATCAGCAACTTGGCGTGTCGCTGACAAACGTAAGTGATATTTATACCCTGGGCGTCCGCACAATTTCTGGCGCTACGACCGGCGATGGCGTCGGGTCGATCTCTTTCTACGATTTGACGCAGTAATTGCCCACCCCGTGATACGATTATTAAGCAAGGAGTACCCCCATGGCCGCTGAAGATCAAGGCATCATGTCTCTGCCGCAAGGTGCGGGGACCGAGGCCCCCGCACCATTGTCGTTGGAAGACTCGTACGATGCCGTACAGACAGGCCTGAGTACTGCTTCTCCCCAAGCTTCTGCCGACATACAGGAACTGATGCGCAGCATCACTCCTGCGCTGGATCAACTCTCCGATGAGGACCTGCAAAAGATGCTGGAAATTGTCCAGTATCTTTACGAAGGCGGGGAGGCGGAATACGCCAAGCGGCGGCAAGAAGCGATTAGCTCCGGGGCGATTGAACAGGATGACCTGCCCGAGGATTTTGATCCGGAAGTGCTGTCGGCAATCGGCACTGTTGTCATGCAAGCGCTCCAGCAACGTCAAGGGGGAACCCAGCAGGAAATGCCGGCTCCCCCGGCCCAATTTGCCCGGGGTGGGATTGCTGAAGCGGCACGTCTAGTGGCATCTCGGGGCCGGGATGGCGACACCATGCTGGCCCATATCAATCCGAAGGAAGCACGTCTTCTGCGCAGCCATGGTGGCTCGGGCACGATCAACCCAAAAACCGGGTTGCCCGAGTACAAAAATATCTTCCAGAAGATTGGTGGTGCGATCAAGTCCGCATTCAAGTCGGTTGTTAATGCAGTCAAACCGATTTTGAAATCTCCGATTGGTCGAATCTTGGCTACCGTTGCACTGGCCACGTTCCTCGGGCCTGTTGCTGGCGCTTTTGCGGCGCCCCTTGCTGCCGGTACTGTCACTCTTGCTGGCGGCGGCAACATCAAGCAGGCACTTGTAGCAGGGGCCACGGCCTACTTCGGTGCTCCTGGTGGCGCGGTTGCCGAGTATGTTGGCGCGGCGGGTATTACCAACGTCGCGGCCAATGCTGCTGTCACGGCGGGTATTGTTGGAACGGGCGCGGGCCTGCTGTCTGGTCAAAAGCTCGCTGACGCCGTCAAGTCTGGTCTGACCGCTGGCGCCACCAGTGGTCTCATGGCCGGCATGAAGAGCGGGTTTGGCACAACCACTCCCACCGGCTTGCCCCCTGGTTCCATGAGCCCCCAAAGCGTTCAAGATGCTGCACGGCCCGTTACCCCGGAGAGCGTCAGCACTCAGATTGAAGGCGGGACGCAGACTGCGCCGGTTGCTCCCCCTCCTGCGCCCGTTGCTCCCCCTGCACCTCCCGTCCTAACTTCGCCCGTTGCTCCCCCAAATCCGGTGATGCCGGAGCCCCTGGGCCCTGTCTCTCAGGGAGTGACGGCGGACCAAATAATGGGCCCGTATGTTGAGCCCCCGATGATCAATATGGCGGCGCAAGGGACGGGTGCTCCGTATAGCCCCACTGCGGGCCTTCAACTGCCTCCGGGCGCGGCGCCAGAGGCGGGCTACACCGTGGCCGGAGCCCCGACCGGTACTCCTACTGCTGGCGACTCCTTCCAGCGGATGGCCGGCGGAATTGGCGACCTGATGCAGGGTAAGGAAGGCGCGTTTGACACCGTCAAACAAGGCGCTTCTGATCTGTTCTTCCCCAAGACCATGTCGGCGGCGGAACTGCAAAACACAGAAGCCTTCCAAAATGCTCGGGCCAATGGCGCTTCGTACAGCGAAGCAATGAAGGCCGCCAGCGCCAACAACCCAGGCTTGCTGCGCCAGTACGGCCCCTTGGCTGCTGCCGGCGTGGGGGTGATGGGGCTTGCAGGTGGATTTACGCCGGGCGCGCCCCCTAAGCCAACTCTTGTTCCTTCGGCCAGGGGCCAGGACCTTATCAATCAGGACCCCAGCAGGTACATGATTCAAGGGTTGCCCGGCGTTCAATACAGCGCCCAAGGCAACATCACGGGCTCTTCCTCTTGGAGCCCCTTCGCCTCGATGGCGGATGTCCGAGCGCCAGCTTACGACTATCTCAACCCCCGGCGGGCCGCCTACGGCGGTATTGCCTCTTTGGCCACGGGCGGGTATCCTCGGAAAACAGGAGCAATCAGCGGCCCTGGAACCGAAACGTCGGATTCCATCCCTGCGATGCTGTCTGACGGCGAATTTGTCATGACCGCCAAGGCCGTGAAGGCCATGGGCAATGGCAGCCGCAGAGCCGGGGCGAAGAAAATGTACGCCCTTATGCATCAGCTTGAGCGCAACGCCTCGCGGGGATAAATATGGCTAACGAAGTCACCGAACAAATAGTCCGGGAAACGCCGGAAATTGAGGCCTACAAGCTAGGCCTTTTGAAGTCTGCGCAGGCGCTTCAAATGCCTACGCTCCCCAACTACCAAGTTGCGGGGCTTCAGCAGGGGCAGCTTGATGCGCTGCGGGCGGGGCAGCAGGGCATTGGGGCGTATCTGCCGTACCTGCAACAGGGAACGACTACGTTGGGCGCCGGCGCCGGCACGGTAGGACAGGGCATTGCCAGCTTGTACGGCGCTGCTGGGGGCTACGATCCGCGTATGGGCATGGCCTTCATGAACCCGTACATGCAGTCGGTCATTGATCAGTCGCTGCAAGAGATCAACCGCCAAGGCGATCTGTCCCGTCAGAATCTGCAAGCGCAGGCTGTTCGGGCAGGCGCGTTTGGTGGCAGCCGCGAAGGCGTCCAGAGGGCAGAGCTGGAGCGGGGGCTGTCTCAGACCCGCAATCAAGCCATCATCAGCGCGCTGCAATCGGGCTATGGTGCGGCGCAGCAGCAGGCTCAGCAGGCCTTTGAACAGCAGCAGCAACGCCAGTTGGCCATGGGCCAAGGTCTGGGATCGCTGGGCAGTCAGTTGGGCACCATGGGTATCCAGCAGGCCGCGCTTGGTCAGACTGCTCAAAACTTGGGCCAGAACGACGTCAACTTCCAATTCAACCTGGGTTCCATCCAGCAAAAGCAGCAGCAAGCCGAACTCGATGCACTGCGCGCTTCGCAGATGCAGCAGGCCATGCAGCCGTACCAGCAACTCGCCTTTGTGTCGGACATCTACAAGGGTGCGCCTTCCTCGCAAATGTCGATCACGCAGGCGCAGCAGCCCGCACCAAGCCCGTTCCAGCAGATCGCGGGCCTGGGCACTGCCGCTCTTGCCGGCGCGGCCGCGTTTGGCGGAAAAGACTCGACCAAGACCTCACTTTTCTAAGGCCGCACGATGAAAGAAGACATCCTCAAACGTGCCATGTTTGCCATGCCCTTGTCAAAAGAGGCAAAGAACTCCGGCATTCTGGCCGGGTTCGACTTGGACGAAATGGACGAAATGGAAGAGATGCCTGAGCCCTCAGAAGAGATGCCTCAGATGTCGCGCACTCCCCAGAATCCTGAGATTCTGATGAACAACTTGCGCGGGGACATGCGCTCGGTGGACGCTCGGTACATGGAGCTTGCTCAGTTGGTGGGCGAAGAAGCTGCCATGGAGACCCCTCCCGAAGTGCTGGCGATGCTGCAATCGCAACTTGCTCAGCAGGGCGCGGGCATCGGTGCGTTGCCCCAGGCCCAAGGCATGATGCCGCCGGGGATGCCTCCACAGCCGCAGGGCGGAATGCCTCCGGGCATGGAGGGCATGATGCCCCCTTTTCCGCAGGGCGGGGCTGAGCAGGCTCCGCCTACCCCAGATGGCATGCCTCCGATGCAGGCAGCGGCCGGTGCGTTTGTCACCCCGCTTACCCGCATGGCGCAGATGGCTGCGGACAAAATCAGCCCTTTAGCAACCCAGGCCAACGTCCTTGGCGGCCAACTGATGAGCCGGGGCCTGCCCCAGCAGTTCCCCGCTATCTTTGAGAACGTACGGGGTCCTGGCGGCCGGTATACGGCTGAGCAAATCCTGAAGTACCCGACGCTGACCGAGCACCTGAGCAAGTTTGCGGGGCCCACTATCAGCGGCATTGCACAGCGGCTGGGTATGCAAGCGGCTCCGGCCGCTACTGCCGCCGGAGTTCTTGTTGCCGGATCGGGCATGTACAAGGGCGTTGCCGGGGATGGCAGTGGCATTACCCCGGAGCGCGCGGCGCTGCTCCAGCAGTTTGAGGATGCGTACTACAAGCGCATGGATCGCTCGATTCCGTTGCCCACTGCCATCCAGAGCATGTCTGATGATCAGTTGAAGGCGGAAGTCGCCAAGCTGACGGGCCAGCAAGGCAACTATGCGCCAGCGGCCGACCGTCCGCCCGTCAGTGCAGCGGCCATGGCGCAGGGCCGAGCGCCGATGCCCGGAATCCCGGAGAGCGTTCGACGGATTGAACGTACTGGTGGGCCAGCGGCCGGGGAAGTAGAGGCATACCAAGCTTCTAGAACGTCCGCTCCGGCTCCGGCTCCGGCCCCCGCTGCTGCTCCGGCAGCAGCGGCCGACCCGTTGGGTGAATTCATTCAGAAGAACCTTGTCAAGACGCCTGACGTTGCGGAGGACTCTAAGTCCCGTACCGAGCGGGTCAAGGCGCTTCAGAGAGAATATGCGCCGCTGTACAGGGAACTCCTGGGCGACACGCAAGACGACATGTACCGCAACGCCATGCTGATGATTGCAGATGCGGGCCTTCGTTACGCTTCTGCTCCTGCTCGTTCAGGGTCCACGCCGATCTCCCTTTTGGCAGAGTCTGCGCAGGGCCTGCCCCAGGGCTTCATGGCGCTCATGGCACAGGCCAAGGATCGCCAGATCAAGGTTGATACCGCTGTGCTGTCTCAAGCCATCAACGATGTGCAAGAGCAGGACAAGATTGCCCAGCAGATGAAGATGGAGATGCTCAAGGGCGACTACCGCCTCTTGCTGGAGCAGCTCAAAAACAGCGGTGGCGGGGTCTTGGAGGATGGCGGCGCGGGCCTTATCGTTTCCAAGGGCCCAAAGGGGTCGTTCCTGGGCGTGTCCATCGATCCCAAGAACCCAACCGTGCAGTCTGCGCTCGCCAGCCGTTGGACGCTGCGTAACACGGACAATCCGTTTGTGGTCAATCGTGGCGAGGCCCCGACCTCCGTGGAAACGGACAAGGGAGAGCGCGTCAAGCTGACCAACAGCCTGCGCTCCCTGGACAACAGCCTGTCTACGCTGGACAACCTCAAGGGCGTCTATACACAGGCCTATGGCCCCGGTGCGTGGTTCTCGGACAAAGTCAACAACATTTTGGTCCCTGTTGTGCCTGCTGCTGTTGTGCGTCCGGATGTCAACCTTGTCGATGCCTCCACCCGCATCAGCTCTGGCATGAACTCGATTATGAAGAGCATTGCTTCGGCCAACGATGGTGGCCGGGTGGCGGTGCAGGAGCAGGAGTGGGTCCGCGAAACTGCAAAGGGCATTACTGATCCAACCAAGTTTTTCGCTGACAAGGAACTGGTGGCCAAGCAGATGAACAGCATGGAAACGATGCTGCGTAACGCTCGCCAGCAGGTGCTCACGCAGTTGGGGTACGAGAAGAACGACTACACCATGTCCACCCCCAACACCGGCACCCAAAGCGATCCGTTTGTGATCCCCACTGATCCGAACGAGCAAAAGCGCATGTTCAACTTCCTTGGTAGTACGATTGGCAAGCTCCAAGACCCACGGGCCACGGTCTACATCCGGATGCCTAACGGTGCGATTCAAAGCTTCAACCCGACCCAACTGCAAGGGCTGCTGAAATAATGGCCACGATCCTCAACTCTCAAGGTCAGCTTGTTGACTTCACCACGGGTGAGATCACGGGCCGGGCGGAAGGTGCGCCGGTTACGGCGGACCCTCGCAAAGGGGGCCCAGGCGCTCCGGAGCAGATGACTGAGGGTGGGGATAAGGTCAAGGGGCTGGTCGATAACTTCTCCTGGGGCTTCAACTCGGCGCTCTTTTCCTTGCCCGATGCTGCTCAGCGCGTCATTGGGCGCGGGCTGGGGCTGGACGACAAGCAGGTCTTTCAGTTCACCAAGTTTTTCAATCGTGGGCAGGTTGCGCCGCGAAACTCCGGTGAGCGCTACTCTCGCGCTATTGGCGAAGGCGTGGGCAGTGCGCTGCCGTTTACCGGCATCCTGGCGTATTCAGCGGCCACCCGCCCGTTGGTAACGGCTACTCCGGCGGCTACAACCTTGTTTCGCGGCATTGCAGACGACACCATCAAGATGGTCCAGAAGGCTCCCCGGACGGCGGCTGCTATCGACGTGGCCTTCGGTGCCGGCTGGGAAGGGTTGCGCCAAGCGGTGGAGGAGAACGTCTCTGACGACAACCCTGCCAAAGGCCTGTACAAAGAGTTGCTGCCTACTGCTGCTTTTGTTGGGCTGCCCCTGGCTGCCGGCTCAATTGTCAAAAACGCTCCTAGCGTCCGTGCTTTCAACTGGGCCAAGGGCAAGGCCCAGAGCGCCGCTGGCACCGGTACTCCGCTAAGCGATATTGAAAAGGAAGCGCTGGCCACAGTACCTGCGGGCTTCAAGCTCCCCTTCATCAACATCATCCCCAAGGTCCTGATCAAGAATGCTGAGCGCAAGCTAAGTCAAGTCTTCGGTCCAATCGCCGAGAGCCGGGAAGCGCAAGATGCGCTCAAGGCGCTGGAGACGGCGCTGGCCGACCCTCGGTTTGCAGAAGCCGGCTTTGTGTTTGATGCGGCCGAGAAGACGATGTACGCCCCGCTGGTGCGGGAGAAGCAACTTCTGTTGGAAAAGCTCGGGCCCAAAGAACTCGAAGCGACCAAGCTACGCATCAACCAGAACCAGGAAGCGCTCACCAAACTGTTTGGCGACCTTGCTCCAGAGGCTCGCAAGCCCGTGTTGGATGCGTTCCAGGCGGCGCAAGCAGATCGTCAAGGTTTCTTTGACGCCCTTGCGCGTCAGAAAACAACGATGACTGACGCAGAGATTGCTGCGGTGTCCGAGCGCCTCGGACCACAGAACATCGACAGGCTCAACGATGAGCTACGCGGCATCCTAATGAGCAGCATGGAGATGGACAACGACATGCGCCAGAAGGTCCTTTCGCGCATGGGCCTCAAGCAGGCCATTGCTCCGGACGGCACCCCACTGCCTACACGCGACCAAGGCAAATCGCTCTTTGACGCGCGGGACATGGAAACTGCGGTCATGCAATTGCTTCAAAAGTACCGCCCTGAGCGGCCTTCATTGCGCGTGTCCATGCCGGAGCCAATCCGCCTGTTGGATCGGTTTGTCCAGTCGCAGTTGTTGCAGCGCGATAAGATTCAGCGCCAAGCTTTGACCTCCCTGGTCGATGACATCCTATCCCAGCAAATGGGTGCGGTGGGCAAGGAAATTGACCCCGAAGTGTACAAAGCTATCCGCGACTCGGTGATGACGCTGGTCAAGGGGGAGAAGGTCAAGACCGGGCGCCGCACTCCGGGGCTCGCGGAACTCGCTCCCAAGCCCGATGCCCAAGGCAATATCGCGGTGCCGGGCGTTATCCCCGGGCGCAAGATCATCGTCAATCCGGAGCAGCTCCGTGCTGATGCGGAGCGCATTGCCGCTGACAGCACCAAGATTGACTTGAACATGCCGGAGGCGCTGGACTACCTCACAGCAGCGCAGCGGTTCCGCAACGATTCGATTAGCCAATACAACGCGGCGATGACCCGGGGCCGTACCCGCCAGACGGATGCGCAGCGCCTTCTGGATACGGGCGATGCGGTGTTCAGGGACATCGAAGGCCTTGTCCTGAACCACGCGCCACGGCTCAAGGGCGAGTACGACGCGATGAAGATCGTCTTGGACGACTACAAGGCGATCTACGACAGGACTGTCCCTCTGCTGCTGACGCAGTCCAAGAAGGGCGGCCGGGAATGGTTGCTGCCCAACGAAGACCTGATGCGCACGGCCTTCCGGACGGCGGGGGGCGTCAAAGACATCTCTGCCATCCTGGGCCCTGATCCGCAGTCCCAAAAGCTCCTGCTCAACGGCACGATCGATTGGCTGCGCACCAAAGGCGTAGTCAACAAGGATGGACTGGTTGACCCCAAGACGATCCGCTCTGTTCTGAACAAGAACCGCAACATCGTCGAAGCGCTGCCAAAGGATATCCAAGCCAAGCTGGCCGATGAGGTCAAGCTGGCTGACGACTTCCTGGCCCGCACGGCAGAGATTGATAACCGGGTTACGCTGGCCAAGGATAACGAACTGGACCGCCTGCTGGCCAAAGCAGTGCGCCCGGGCGGTGATCCACGGATCATTCTTATCGATGCTCTGCGCGACCCGGCGACGATGACCAAGCTGGTCGGGACGATGAACAAGGACCCCGACATGCTCGCGGCCCTGCGCCGCTCTGTCTATGACGTGGCTACCGAAGGCGCCCAAGGCGGCGGGGCCCTGAAGACCTTCCTGGACAACAACGAGAAGTCGCTGAAGGTCTTGTTCAACGGCACCACTCATCTTCAGGACCTTAAGACCTTGGCGGACATGCAGCGTCGGGTCAATGCATTTGCCAACATCACAGGCCAAATTCCGGCTTTTGAGTCGTTGGACGAGGGCTTCAAACGTGTGTTCGGCTCTGGTATTCAATACATTACCACCAGCATTAAGAGCACTGGCATGCATTTCCAGTCCCCCGATACCATGGCTCTGGGGCTGCTGTTGCGCATGACTGGAAACCTGGAAAACCAACTCTACCGGCGTATCTTTACCCGCGCCTTGGAGAGCGAAGAGTTTGCCCGCAGCATCACGCACGTGGGCACCCCCGCTGAAGGCCAGCGGGTTATCAAGCAATTGGAGCAGATTGGCGTTCCCGTGCGCAAAGTCATACTGCCCGCGATTCGCAGCACTGCTCAGGCGCTGGGCGATGCCACCGCCACGGGCCAAGAAGACAAAATTGCTGGGATGGAAGGTCTGCCTGTTGTTCCACGTGAAACAGCACGGCAGATGCTCAACCGCGTCATCCCGGCAGGCCCCCCGACCCGTGGGACGGAATTCAATTTCCGCTTGCCGACCAAGCCGCAGGCCTCCCCTGGTGCGAACAGGCAAATTCCGCTCATGTACCCAGCCATGTTCCCCAACGACCCGATCAGCGGTTTGCTTCAGCAACGGGCGGCGGCCATCAGTGGTCAGCCTCAGCAATAAACGGAGAAAAACATGGAGATGATCGGACGGTTGGTCGGTACGATGTTCCTGGCCCGGGAGTACGCTCACCGGGCCCATTTGCGCGTGACGGGTGCGGGCAGCTTTGCCAAGCATTCAGCGCTGGGCGAGTTCTACACGGCCATCATCGAAAACGCCGACAGCATCACGGAGGCCTATCAGGGCCGGCACGACATCATCGAGATTCCGTACCTGCCAATGATCGATGAGGAGGACCCGGTCAAGGCGCTGGAGAGTTTTCTCGACGATATCGAGAAGCTGCGCTACGACGCCGTGGACAAGAAGGACTCGGCAATCCAGAATCTGATCGACGAGGCCGTCGGCACGTTCTTGTCTGCTTTGTACAAACTCCGCAAATTGAGGTAACCCATGCCTTTCTTTAATCTATTCAGCCGTCCGCAAGCGCCGATGCAGGCTACGCCCGTCCCTGTTATGCAGCCCTCATTTGGCGCATCTCCTGATGTAATGATGAGACTTCAACAGGGGGCGGCTGCACAAGATATGGCAACACAAGGGGGGATCGGTTCTTTGTCTTCGCCTATGTTGCAAAGCATGCCTCAAATGGCGCCCCAATCCACAAATCCATACATGCAGTTGCTGTCTTCGCAGCAACTGCAACAATTTGCCGCTCCTGCTCCCCCGGGTATGCTAGGCCCAGCAATGCCAAGTACCCCATCGATGTCAATCCCATCCATGCAGCAATTTGCCGCTCCTGCTCTCCCGGGTACGCTAGGCCCAGCAATGCCGAGTACCCCATCGGTAGGAATTCAACCGGTATCCCCGCAGGGGCAATTACAGCAACAGCAATTTGCCCCTCCCGCTCCTCCGGGTACGCTAGGCCCTGCGATGCCCAATACTCCTTCAATGGGTCCTTCAACTCCTCAAGGGTTTGGCCCGTCTAACAAATCTTTTAACTATCAATCCATCGGCTTGCAAATGCCCTCGTCATACCAGGGCCCCAAACTGCCCTCATATTCTTCCACCCCTGCGCCCAGTATTGGCCCCTCTGGCGCGCAGGGCGGCGCGCAAGGCGCTCCGCAAAGTGGCGGCCAAGGTGGCAGTCTTTTTTAATTGGAGAACATGATGAAAAAACCCGTGTGGGACAAACCACGGCCCAAGGGCCTTGGACCGTCCAAGAAGCTTAGCCCTGCCAAGAAAACGGCTGCCAAAGCAGCCGCAAAGAAGGCAGGTCGCCCTTACCCGAACATGGTGGATAACATCCGCGCGGCTAAGGCCAAGTAACGGTTGCAGTTGCCATCACTTAGCCCGGAGAGTCTCCCTCCTTGATGGCACTTGAGTCAGGGGTTGCCATCGGCCCCTGACTCTTTTTTTGGAACGCCTCAACGCGGCGCCACCACTTGTCCTTGTAGCCGTCGAACTCCCGGCCGGCGGTGATGAACTCCTGCGGTTCTCCGGCCCGGGACATCATCATGATCACGCCCAAATCTATCTTGGTCCCGTGGACCTTGTCGTGCGCTTCTGCGTACGCCGCAAGCTGGACGAAGTAGTCTTCAATCCACTCGCGCTTTTTGGGTTTGTTGGTCTGCTTGAAGTCCATGATGCAGGGCTTGCCCTTGTACACGCCAATGCAGTCGGATGTTCCCGCATACACGTTGGGCACATACAGGGGAATCTCCGTCCCCCAGACCTCATCAACATGCGGGAAGAAATGCTCGATGAGCTGGTGACCCATCCGGTAGCCTTGGACCTGCTGCCATGTGCGCGGCGTGTCCAGTGGTCGGTTCAGGAGCAGGCGCTCGATGACGTTGTGCATGTGGGTGCCGACGGTGGCTGCTTCTGTGCGAACGCGATCGGCTTCTGCCTTGCCCACACGATCCTCCCAGCCCTTTAGGTCGCTCTTGTCTTTGGTCTGATCAAGAATCGTGGTGACACTGGGCACCGGGATGCTGTCCATGTCGATTTGATATACACGTCCCGTGGACCTGTCTAGCCTTTCGATTTTTTTGTACATGTAGCGCTTGCGCATGTTGATGAGCTGCATTACTTGATCCATTCTTTGAGTTCTTCGCCCAGCACTTGCGAGGCGATGTTGATCTTGCTGCGGAGCGCCTTGACGATGTGCTCATCGACAGTGTTGGGGCTGATGAAGTCGATGTAGGTCACGCTCTTGGTCTGGCCGATGCGGTGAGCGCGGTCCTCGCTTTGCAAGCGCACTTCCAGGTCAAAGCTGTTGCTGTAGTAGATGACCGTCTTGGCCTCGGTGAGCGTCAGGCCGTAGCCGCCGGTGCGTGGGTTACCGACAAAGAAGCGCAGCCCACTGCTGGGGTCCTGGAACTTCTCTACGATCGATTGCCGATCCTCTGCCTCGGTGTCGCCGTAGTAGGTAGCCACGGTGGTCATCCCATACTCCTCTGCCAAGGCCTTCTTGATGTTCTCGATGTCGCGCCGGTAGTTGGCCCAGATGATGATTTTTCCGTCGCACTCCTCGATGGTGGCCAGCAGCTCTTTGATGCGGTTGTTGGGCAGGTCAACCTCTGTGCCGTCGTCGTACTTCACGTGGCCGCAGACGATCTGGTGCAGACGCATGATCTGCGTGAGCGCATTCTTGGTGGACATCAAGTTGCCGTCGATCATCGTGAGCGCCATGAGCTTCATCTGGCTGTAGGCCTTGGCCTGCTCATCAGTGAGTTCAATGTCACGGCGGATGAACACCTTGTCCGGCAGGTCCAGGCACTCTTCTTTGGTCACGCGGAAGGAGAAATGGTTGAGCTTCTTCTGCAACTCTTCGAGGTGCCGGTAGCCGACGATCTGCTTGAACGTGTGTGTGGGCATGCGCCTCTCGACAAGGACCGCGTACCGCGCCTGGAAGGCGTAAAAGCTGTTGTAGTTGAGGCACGTGGGCGAGAGGAACTCGCACTGGCTGAACAGGTCCAGCGGACTCTTGGTGACAGGAGAGCCCGTAGCGATGCGCTTGTAGCGCGCCTCCTTGCCTGCCTTGATGATGTTCTTGGTGCGCTTGGCGTTGGGCGTCTTGATGGTGGTGCTCTCATCAATGGCCATGTAGGCGTTGGTCACCCGCAGGAAGGTGCGGGCAAACGCAACGCCCTTCTCGGTGCTGAACGCCTCGACGTTCATGACCAGGATGCGCAGCGTGTCCACTGCGTTGAGCATCTGGTCCATCTGTTCGCGCTCCGCCTTGCGTGGCGTCGGTGACCAGCAGGCCATCGTGTAGGGCACGTGCTCAGGCATGTGCTTAGGGATTTCCCCTGTGTACCAATTCCGATACACGCCCTTGGGCGCGACCACCAACATTGCGTTGATCTTGCCCTTGTCGTAGAGCATCGCTGCGTTGTTGATGAGCATGAAGCTCTTGCCCGTGCCCATGTCTGCAAGGAGCGCGACGTGCGGGTCCTCCCAGAAACGCTGCAAAAAGGCCGCTTGGTGCAGGAACGGCTTGTTCCTAAAGGGGTACCGCTCTAAAAAATAATCCATGACTCTCTACCTTTCTTAAAAAGGGGCTTGACAGCCCTGCGGCCAAGTGTACACTAGCGGCACGTTTTAAGAAAGGAGAGCGTAAACGTGGCAATTGTCTACATCGTTCAGGAGATGCCGAATCACGATCTGGCCCCTGCAATGCGCTATGGAGATATGAAGGTCTTGTTGCCTTCAAACACCCAAATCGCGTTCAGCACGGTCCCGACCGTTCGGTCCCTGAGGCGCAAACTGCGCGACTACAAGGATGGGGACTTCCTGCTTTTGACAGGGGACCCTGTGGCTATCGGCTTGGCCTGCTCGATAGCTGCTTTCTATAACTCTGGCCGCTACACCGCGCTGAAGTGGGACCGCCGCGAGCGCATGTACATCCCTGTTAAGATTGATATCACTGAGAAAGGAGAAAGCGATGAGTAATCTACGCGACATGTTTGAGCAGGACGCTGGCGCCCTGCAAGTCAAGAACGAGGACCTGTCCTCCGTTGGTGCTTTGGCCAAGCGCGCCAAGGAATTGGAAAAAGAGATCGAGGAGATCGACACTATCCTCACCGAGCGCAAGAGCCAGTACCGCAAGCTTCTGGAGGAGACCATCCCTGCGATGCTCCAAGAGCTGGGTCTGACCAAGTTCTCGATGACCGATGGCAGCGAGATCGTCGTCAAGCCGTTCTACAGCGCCAGCATCCCCGAGGAAAAGCGCGCGCAGGCCTATGAATGGCTGCGTGAGCACGGGTACGACGACATCATCAAGAACACCGTCTCTGTCCGGTTTGGCCGCAACGAGGACAAGCTGTGCGAGACGCTTCTGAATCAACTGCGTGAGCAAAACTATCCTGTGGAGCAGGCGCAGAAGATCGAACCCCAGACCCTCAAGGCCTGGGTTCGCGAGCAGGTGGAACGCGGCAACGAGTTCCCCACTGAGCTTTTTGGCGTCTATGTCGGCCAGAAAGCCAGCATCAAATCGGCATGAACCAAGGAAAATGAACCATGAGCAAGAACCAAGTTGCAGTTCAAGAGGAAAAGCAGTACTCCGTCGCTCTCGCGAGCGACTTCGAGCAAGACGCCAATAGCGGCTTCAACGGCATGGGCCAGGACGACTTCGCCCTGCCTTTCCTGAAGCTGCTGACCAGCACCAGCCCCGAGGTTGGCGAGGTCGAAGGCGCGATGCCCGGCTTCATCATGAACAGCGTCAGCGGCGAGTTGTACGACGGCAAGAAGGGCATCACCGTGATCCCCGTTGCTTACGTGCGCCAGTACATCGAGTGGGCCCCGCGTGGCTCTGGCTCGGGTGCTCCGCAAGCCATCTATCCGGCGACGTCCGACATCCTCACCCGCACTCATCGCGAGCCGGGCGACAACAAGGACTATCTGGACAACGGCAACTACATCGAGAACACGGCCAATCACTACGTGATGGTCATCAACGACAGCGGCATCCCGGAGCCTGCGCTGATCGTCATGAAGTCCACCCAGCTTAAGAAGAGCCGCAAGTGGAACACCATGATGCAAAGCACCAAGCTTATGGGCAAGAATGGCCCGTACACCCCTGCGATGTACAGCCATGTGTATCGCCTGACCACCCAGGCCGAGTCCAACGACAAGGGCAAGTGGTACGGTTGGGAAGTCGAGCGCATCGGCCCGATTGAAGATATCAACCAGTACGCTGCCGCCAAGAGCTTTGCCCAGCAGATCAACTCTGGTGAAGTGAAGGTCAAGCACGAAGCAGAAGGCGCCGCTGCCGGCGGACCCGCTCCGTTCTAAGTTCCGGGGCCGAAAGCGGATGCTGGATACGCGCTACTGAAAACAAAAGCCCGGGGATTGCGCACCGGGACAGACGCAGCGAGTAGGCCCCACCTTTCTTCATAGAGGGTTCGATGACCGACATAACAAGATTCAAGGCGATCTTCAGCGGGCTGGACATCGCCTACGGCACGTACAAAATAAAGGCCGAACGTGGAGACGGAAAACAAGCAGGACAGGCAACTGTCGTTCGCAAACCCCCGACCGATGACCTCTGGGTCAAGCACCTCGAAGGTGTTGAACCGAGTCTGGGCATTATCCCGATCAGGGCGGATAACTCCTGCATCTGGGGCTGTATTGATATTGACCAGTATCCTCTGGACCACCGGGGTCTCGTTGAGCGGGTCGCGCAGCTAAAGCTGCCCATGGTCGTGTGCCGCAGCAAGTCTGGCGGCGCGCACGTCTTTCTGTTCACCAAGGAGCCCGCCCCTGCGCGGGATTTCCAGCAGTACCTGAAGAACGCCGCTTCGCTCCTGGGCGAAGCAGGGCGCGAGATTTTCCCCAAGCAAGCCGAGATTCTTGTGGATCGCGGCGACACCGGCAACTTCCTAAACCTGCCCTACTTCGGCGGGGACAACGGCCTGCGCTACGCCATCAACGCCGACGGCAGCGCCGCTACGCTCGAAGAGTTCTATGCGCTCTACGACGCGGCCGTGCAGGATGTGCCGCTTAACTTCCCAGAACCGCCAAAACAGGCCGAAAGCCCCATCAAGGATGGACCACCGTGCCTCCAGGCTCTGTGCGCACAAGGCTTTCCCGAGGGCACCCGCAACAACGGCATGTTCAACATTGGCGTCTACCTCAAGCGCGTCTACCCGACGGGCTGGGAGGACAAGATGGTGGAGTACAACCAGAAAGTCGTCGCGCCGCCCCTGCCCAACAATGAGGTGCAGATTCTCATCAAGCAGGTGGGCAAGAAGGACTACCAGTACAAGTGCAAGGACTCGCCGCTCAACAGCTTTTGCAACAGCGGGCTGTGCAGGACCCGCAAGTTTGGGATCGGGGCCCACGCGCCGGATGCCGCGCAGATTGCGAGCCTGTCCAAGTACGCGAGCGAGCCCCCGTTGTGGTTCCTCGACGTCAACGGTAAGCGCATCGAACTCGACACCGAGAGCCTGTACAACCAAGCAGCCTTTCAGAAGTCCTGCCTGGAGCGCCTCAACGTGGTGCCGCCTACCTTGCGCAAGCAAGACTGGGAGAACCTGCTCAACGCCCTCCTGAAGGAGATGGTGGAGACCGAGCAGATCACCGTGGCCAGCGAGGACACCAGCGTGACCGGCCGCTTCATGGACCTCTTGGAAGAGTTCACGACGCACATGCAGCAAGCGCTCGCCCGAGATGAAATCCTGATGGGCCGGCCGTGGACCGATGAAGATGAGGCCCGCACCTACTTCCGAATGAAAGACCTCGAAGCGCACCTGTTGCGCAACAACTTCAAGGGCATGACCGCTCCCAAGATGGCGCAGCGCATGCGTGATATCGGCGGCGAGCCCATCAGCCTGTTCCTGAAGAACCGCGCGGTGCGCTGCTGGCGCATCCCCCGCTACGAGAAACAAGACGCACCGTTTGAGACCCAAACCCAACGCACCGAAGGGAGTCCATTTTGATGAAGATCGACGGCTTCGACGAAGCCATCCTGGGCCCTGCCCTGCTGTGGAATCCCCGCGTGGAGGTTCTGGTCTACGATGCCGAGAAGATTCGGGAAATTCTTATGACTCGCGACGGCATGAGTTGCGACGAGGCCCGCGAGTACATCGAGTTCAACATCGAAGGCGCCTATGTAGGGGATCGCACCCCCGTTCTGGTCTGGACGCAGGACATGTGGTGGGAAGAGGATGAGTGACATCCACAAAATCTTCGGGCCGCCCGGGGCGGGGAAGACCACCTACTTGCTCAACCGGGTACAGCAAGAGCTAGAAGATGGCGTTTCCTCGGTAAGGATCGGCTACTTTTCTTTCACCAGAAAGGCGGCCAACGAAGCGCGCGACCGGGCCCTGGAGAAGTTTCCCTATCTGCACCCCAAGACCGACTTCCCGTTCTTTCGCACCCTGCACAGCCTCGCCTTCCACGCCCTGTCCATCAAGGCGGACATGATCATGCAGCCCGAGCACTACCGCGAGTTCGCGGCCCAGGCTGGCATCGAGATCAAGCTGGCCAGTGAGGATGACGTGGACCTTGCCAAGGCCGACAACCCCATCCTCAACGAGATCAACCTTGCCCGTATCCGGGGTGTCGATCTGCGTGAGCACTACAACCAGTGCGGCCTCGATATCGAGTGGCACCACTTTGAGTTTGTCGAGCGTACCTATCGCCACTACAAGCGCAGCAAAGACCTGCTGGACTTCACCGACCTCTTGGAGATGATCGTCTCCGACCCCGATCGGCTGCCGACCCTGGAGGTGCTGATCGTGGATGAGGCTCAGGACTTGAGCCGATTGCAGTGGCAAATGGTCGAGGCCCTCGCCAAAAAAGCGAAACGGGTCTTCCTCGCCGGAGACGACGATCAGGCAGTATTTACTTGGGCCGGAGCCGACGTCAAGAGCTTCCTGTCCTTCCAGGGCGAGATCACCGTCCTCCAGCAGTCCTACCGCGTCCCCAGTACTGTCCACAAGCTTGCCGACCGCATCGTCCACCGCATCCGCGAGCGCCAGCCCAAGGAGTGGCGCGCCAGGGACTTCGAGGGCTCTGTCCTGACCTACTACCGCTTCGAGGACGTCTCCCTCGGCGATGAGCAGTGGCTCATCTTGGCCGCCACCAACTACATGCTCAACCCCATCCATGAATGGCTCAAGAGCCAGGGCGTTCTGTTCGAGCGCGGTGGGGTGCCGAGCCTGAACATCAAGATGATCCAAGCGGTGCAGAATTGGGAGCGGCTGCGCAAGGGCGAGACTATCTCCGGAGCAGACGTCACAGAAATCTATCGGTACCTCAGTGCAGACATCGTCGCTCGTGGACACCGGACCTTCAAAGGCGGTGAGCCCGGCGAGCTGTACGACCTCGAAGCACTGACCAAGGACCACGGCCTGCTGAGCGCACCTATCTGGCATGAGGCCCTCACCCGGATTGCTGAGGACAAGCGCGACTATCTCATCGCAGTGCTGCGCAGGAAGACCAAGCTGTCCAGCGTGAATCGCATACGCCTGTCCACGATCCACGGCGCCAAGGGCGGGGAGGCGGACAACGTCTTACTGCTCATGGACCTCTCGCCAAAGTTCGCCAAGGAATACGCTACCAACGGCGACAACGTGCATCGCCTGTTCTATGTGGGCGTTACCCGGGCTAAGAAATCATTGCACTTAGTGCTACCCCGACACCAAGAAAAAGGATTCCGCCTGTGAAGACCTTCCCCATGTTTCCCACTCAGACGGAGTGGGTGCCCCCGCAGTCGTTCCCTAACCTCAGCGAAGCCAAGGAGATCGCAATTGACCTCGAAACGTCTGATCCGAATATGGAATCTATGGGTCCCGGTTGGCCTCGGGGCGACGGGTTTATTGTTGGTTACGCAGTCGCCGTCGATGGCTGGTCTGGGTATTTTCCTGTTGCTCACGGCGGTGGCGGCAACCTCGATAAACGCCTTGTGGAACGCTGGATACGGGACGTCCTCGCCACCCCAGCCGACAAGATCATGCACAACGCTGCCTATGACGCCGGGTGGCTGGGTGCAAGTGGATTCACCATCAATGGCCGCATCTACGACACCATGCTCGCCGCCCCCCTCTTGGATGAGAACCGATTCTCATACAGCCTCAATTCGCTCGGCTTTGATCACCTCAAGGAAGTCAAAAGCGAACAGGCTCTCAAGCAGGCAGCAGCCGATTTCGGTGTCCACCCTAAAAAGGAACTTTGGAAGCTCCCCGCGATGTATGTCGGGGAATACGCCGAGCAAGACGCAGCGCTGACCCTCAAGCTCTGGCAGTATTTCAAGATCAAGTTGCGCCAGGAGGAAGTCGAGTCCATCTTCCAATTGGAGACCGACGTCTTCCCGGTGCTGCTTGACATGACCCGCCGAGGCATTCGCTTTGATCGCGACAAGTGCGAGCAGCTCATCGATCAAATGAAGAAGCGCGAGAAACACCTTCTGCAAGAGATGAAGCAGCAGGTGGGCTCCCAGGTGGACGTCTGGGCCGCGCAATCAATCGCCACGGCCTTCGATCGCCTGGGCATTCCCTACAGCAAGACCTCCAACGGTCTGCCCAGCTTCACCAAAGGCTTCCTGGACTCTTGCGAGCACCCGTTGGCCAAGATGATCGTTGAGGCGCGCGAAACCAACAAGACGCACAGCACCTTCTTGCAGCCCTACCTGGACTTCAGCGCCAAGACAGGCCGCATCCACCCGCACGTCAACCAGATGCGCTCTGACGACGGCGGTACCGTCACCGGCCGTCTGTCCATGGCCAACCCCAACCTCCAGCAGGTGCCTGCTCGCCATGAGGTGATCGGTCCGATGGTGCGTAGCCTCTTCCTACCGGAAGAAGGAGAGCTGTGGGGGTCTAACGACTTCTCCTCCCAAGAACCACGGCTCCTGGTCCACTACGCCAACCTTCTGGAGCTGCCCGGGGCCGACGTCATGGTGGACGCCTACCGCAGCGACCCCAACACGGACTTCCACCAGATGGTTGCCGACATGGCCGAGATCAAACGCAAGGCCGCCAAGACAATTGGCCTGGGGCTGATGTACGGCATGGGCAAGAACAAGCTGGCCGGGCAACTGGACCTCTCCGTGGACGAGGCCAGCGACCTCATCGAGCGCTTCCACAAGAAGGTGCCGTTCCTCAAGGGCACGGTCAATGCCGTCATGAAGCGCATTGAGCATCCGGCTGCCGGCGGAGCAATCCGCACCCTGCTAGGCCGCAAGTGCCGCTTCCCGCTGTGGGAGCCAATGGAGTGGGGCGTCAACAAGGCCCTGCCCCGTGAGCAGGCAGTCATGGAATACGGCCAACGGATCAAGCGAGCAGGCACCTACAAGGGCCTGAACCGTCTTATCCAGGGGTCGGCCGCAGACCAGACCAAAGCGGCCATGGTGGCCCTGTGGAAGGCCGGACACAAGCCCATCCTTCAGGTGCATGACGAGGTGGCGCTCAGCGTCAAGGACCGCGCCCAGGCCGAGGAGGCTGCGCAGATCATGGCCACCGCCGTCCCCCTGCAAGTTCCCAGCCGCTGCGACGTGGAAGTCGGCCCAAGCTGGGGCGAGGCAAAATAAAAAGGGCCCCGAGGGGCCCTTATGCTTTGTAGTCGTGGAACACAAATCCTTCTTCAGGCATCTTGTGCCTGTTGATGATCATGTTCTTGACCGTCACGATCTTGCCGCTCTTGAGCCGGCGGATGTGCCCCCGACGCATGTGCGGTTTCGGACTGGCATGAGTGCCGCCTAACGGCTCACTGACCACGGCCCGGGGCTTGATCTCCACCGTCGTCCATTCGAAGAACGGCCGTTTGCCCTTGCGAGCTCGCTTGGCGTTGACCAGCGCATCGCCCGTGCAGCGCGCCACAGTGGCCTGGGGATCGCCATGGACCGCCAAAGCCACAATCCGGCGCAGCGCCACCATGAGATTCACTGCCCCCTGTTTGGCGCAGTCTGCTTCGCTTTTTTGCATCTGCCGGATGAATTTTGGCGAAACATGTATGCGCTGGTCCTCTTTAAGACTCCCAGAAGAACGAAGGATGACGCTGCCCCGCTCCCTCTCTGCATTGGTCCACCACTGGAAAACAAGCTCATCGCCTGCCCTCTCCAGCGTGATCGTCACCGCCCCTTTGCTGTAAGCCTCCCCCTTCAAGCGGATGGGCAAAAGAATGGCCATCTTCTCAAACGGGAACGGCCAGTCCTGGTGAGGAGTGGCCACCCCATAGGGAAGATGGCCCATCGTCTCGCGAAGGTGACGAGCATCTTCCTCCGTGGCCAACGGACCACTGGCAAAATCAATCCAGGTGTACTGCACCGGATCAAAAGGCACCAGGGGTGCATATTCACGGATGAACGGGCTCATTTGAACAGCGCCTTAAACTGTTCGAGGAGGGTGGGCTTTCGCGGCTGCGGGAACTGGAAGGACCACTCCCCCGACCCGCGCCCAGGCATGAGGACCGCCTCCACCTCCCCTTTGGAGGCCAGATACAAGCCCACACGGCGCACCACAGAAGCAGGCAGGCCCGTCCACTTGGCAATCTCCGACGTCTTGCCCACACCGCCTGCCGAGCGCAACGCCATACGGACCATGACCCGCGCTTCATCCGGGGTGATGCGATGCGTGTTCACCTTGCGTTCCCCTGCAAACGATCAGCAACCAAGGTCGCATACCCTGCAATGTCGGTCCAGGAATCGACGTTGTCGGGGTTGCCGTTGACGATGCGCGCGATCTTGTGAATGATCATCTCCAGCGCTTCCCACTGGTCATCCGCAAAGGTGTTGCCGTGCTTTTGCGCATGTGCGGACAGAGTGCGCTTGAGCGACTGCATCAAAGCGGCGCCGTCTTTGAACGTGCCGTATTGCGTGGCTCGCGTGTCAAGGACCGCATCGACCCTGCCGGCGTCAGGATTGGTCACCGCAGGCGCAACGGCGGCAACAGCAGCGGCCATGACCGAAGGCGAGAACAGCTCCCTGCGCATCTTGCTGCGCATTTGATAGACGTAGGCAACGGTGACGCCAAACTTCTTGGCCACGTCCGGCGCCTTTTCCTCAGGGTTCGTGCGCAGGAACTCACGGAGGTTTGCAGTTTTGTGTTTCATAGTAGGGCTTCTTCCCAGTTAGGTTGTTCAGGTTCTTGAATCGGTGGCGTAGGTTGCTTGCGCTTAGGCTGCTTGGGCATGAGTTCCGTGTCTAAGCGGTCAAACGGCCACCACCGTTTGAGTTCTTCTTCAGTCAGCGGTTTGTTCGGCATTTCTCTCCTTTCTAACGATTGGCCGAGCCTTGCCTGCACGAATGAGTTTTGTGACAAGGTCCATGGCCTTCTCCAATTCCCCAATCGTGCAAGCTTCCAATTGGGCATCATGAATTTCCATGCCCAAATTCAGTGCTGTTAGTTCGGGCCCACGCAAAATAAACCTGCCGGTCTCCGCTCCTCGGCGTCCCAACTCCAAGAGAGCGTCTTGCGCGGCCCTAATCTCTGGATGCCAGTCTTCCCCAATCTTGAGCCAAGCCAACCCTTCAGTGACGTTCATTGCATCAATGAGCATGTCCACGTCCTGCCGAGTGCCCTCGCCCTTTCTTACCTGCTCAAGGGCCGTGTGATTGCGCAGCATCAACGTCGTGCCCGCACTAATGTCCCCGACCCGTTTCATGCCAGAAAGGACATGGTTTATCGGATCAAGGATCACGCCCTTAGGCCTGTATTTGCTGCGTTTTCTCACGTCTATCCTTTCTTGTTACGCAAAGTGTACTTGCAGGGTTATTGGTTGTCAACACGTATGCAGTCGGACTTCACAATAATTTCAACTGTGCGAGGGACGGGCACTTCTCCGTTGACCCAGCGGCAGACGGTGCGGTAGGTCACGTCCAGCAGCTTTGCAAACTCTTTGCGCGTCGTTCCCAGGTCGAATTCAATGTAGCGTTCAAGATCACGGCCGGTCACTTGGGCGCCTCCTTCTTACCCTTCTCAGCAGCAGCCTTGGCGGCTTTTTCTGACGTGTAGGTTTTCTGGGTGCTCTTGACCACGAACAGATCGTTCATGTGGTTGCGCATCACTTCATCGAGCACCTCGCCATCGTCCGCTTCCAACACCCAATGGCTCACGTTCCAGGCCTTCCATTTCATATGCGTGTCCCCTTAGGCGTTTTGGTGGCCCGTAGCGTCCAACAACCAGCGCAGTACCACCGCTCAGGGCCCATCTCAATGCCGCCTTCCGGAGGCCGGTTCTGCTTGCACTTAGCGCATATCTTGAATCGATGCGCCGGCTGCTTGATCAAGTTGCCGGGCAGCACGTGTTGTGTGGGATGGGTCATGTGTTCTTCTCCTATCGTTGTGCAAATCCAAGGCGGCGCATCCCTAGCTCGATCAGCATGGCCGCGTCCTCTAATTGGTTCTGGCTGCTGCTCATGCCAGTTTGCCATTCCCCACCTACGCGCTTGCCAATCAATCCCACGGTTACAAGCTCGCCTGCCTTGGCATCTTCCAGCCACTGCTCCAGCATCCGCACCGCGTCCGTGTTGTCTACTGTGGTAGCTTTCAAAAAGGGTTTGATGTTGTCTGTCATGTGTTTTTCTCCATAAGCGTTGTCATTGT
>Ga0222712_10000951_pt1 | contig 37038 bp, 67 predicted proteins | sample C33_657DmetaG_FD_165043 | JGI IMG/M metagenome (GOLD analysis project Ga0222712, IMG submission 165043) | Estuarine water microbial communities from San Francisco Bay, California, United States - C33_657D | ecosystem: Environmental > Aquatic > Marine > Unclassified | place: USA: California... | reverse complement strand
TAGGCCCAGTGTCTTGCGGTGTGCTTCCTCCCACATCTCAACACGCTGGGCCTTATCCATCTTAGCGCCCTGATCCAGATCGCTATGGCACCTAAAACATAATGACGCTATGCGGTAGTCGTGAGCCTTGAGCCCACGGCCTTTGCCGTCCCGCAGCTGGTTACTATGGGCGGCCACCACGGTTCCATCACTCACTCCGCAATGCTGGCACGGCAGGAGCCTTGCGGCTTTTAGTAGTTTTTCGTTTCGATACATTTGGTTTACAGTCAAAGCAAACCCAGCGATTACTCTTTGGGTCTACAAGTTTGCCGTGGTCTAAAGGTTTGGAGTGCTCACAGGTAGCGCAGTAGCGTTTACCGTAGATCCTCATGTTTTCTGACATTGCGTTTGCCTTTCTTGATTGCGGCCAGTCCTTCCTCGGGTTCTTTGTTTCTAGCTTCCATCCATTGATCGGCAATCTCATGAGCCGCCTCGGCCAGGTTCTCACCTTCCCTGTTGCGGATGATGAGCCCGGCCATGGCAAACATAGACGCCAGATCGCGCAGATTGGTGTCGTTTTCAGTCATCAGTGAACCTCTTTATCGGTGTGTTCCTTGCGAACGTTTCTAAGCGTGTCGCGGAAAGCGGCTGTAGCCTGCTCGTCATCGTCCATGCCCAGCTCCACCAGTAACTCGCAAAGAAGCTTGCTCAATGAAATGACTGCAACGATTGGATCTTCGCACTCGGTGTTCATCAAGGCCGAGCTCAAAGCTTTGTCCATGGCCATAACTTGGTCGGTAATGTCTTCCATCACATCTCCAGTTCTTTAATCTGATCGGCCAGCAAGTCGGCCAAGTACTTGCCGCGAACGGCAATGTGCTCGATCTCTTTGCAGGCATCAATCTCTTTAACACAGTCTTTGAGCGCTTTGTTATATCCGGACTTGAAAGTATCGTCACCATCAACGATCATGCAAATGGCGTCCCGCACCATGCTGGATGCTTTGCGCTGTTTGGCTAGTTCCTTGATCTTGTCGTGATACTCCACGGGCAAATAGACGCTGTAAGGGATTAGTTTCTTCATGCTTTCCTCCAAGCTTCGAAGCTGGTTCGCAATTGGTTAAATAAATGGCGGGCTTCTTCGTTGGTTTTAAGCTCTTTGCGGGACTCTATGTCCAAGTAGGATGCAATCCAACTGGCACAAGCCTTCTCGTTCTTTTCCATTAGCCACTCTTTCTGGTGCAGCCACTCCCAAAACTCTGGGTCACGGCACAAAATGCCGGCCAGCTTCACCGCATGATCCCCAGGAAACTCGTTCTCTCGGTTCATCGGTTGTTCATCGTCACCCAGACGCACCATCACAACAACGTAGCGCGAACCTACAAAGTCGCGCATGAGGTCGTTGTGCAGCTCGTCAGGGTGAACAGCCAAAGACAGCATATAGCCGTCCTTGGATTGCTTAAGCCCTGTTTTTATCGCTTCGAACTGTATTGGATCTGGCAATTTGTAACTCCAAGTATTTGATAACACCCACGGACATAGTCAGCTGCTCTTCCAGCTTGGCAATCTGTTCCTCAAGGTTGTCAATCACGGCGCGCAGTTTTACTTCGTCTTCCATTGTTGACTCAAGGGCGTTGTTTAAGTTTTTGCAAACCTTCTCCCAGTCGGCGACAGTTTTAGGTTTCTTAGTCATCCCACGGATCCTTCGCGCTGGAGGCCGCTGGGGCTGCGGGCTTGAGGTTGTCAAGCTTCAGGCTTACCTTGCGGTTGCCGTCCTTATCCTTGCCCAGCCATGCGCCCAGCTTAATAACAACGTGATCTGACTCTGCTGTTTCCAGCAATTCTTTGAATAGATCCAGCTCGATCTTGAGGTCGCCCTTCATGTCTGGCTGAATGTCTGTCTTCTTGTAGCTGTTAGTCCACAAGGTTCCGCGATTTGGATAGTCCATTATTTACTCCTTAAAAAAATGATTTCTTTGCTGCTGAAAAGTTGTCAATGACATCAGCATAGACAGATGGGTTAAGCGTTTTGAGCTTGTCGTACAGGGGTTTGTTAACCTGGAACATCTCCTTGAGCTCATCTGCGCTCTTGGCCAAGCTGATCTTCAAGTTGTTGGCTGCAACCATCATGTCCACCCATGCTTCTGCATCATCAGGCGCGTCAACAATGATTGTCCAAGCAGCCGGTTCTACGTGCTGGGGTGGGATAGGGTCTGGGCGCTGTTTAACGGGCTTTTGGGCGGGTTTTGCAGCTGGCGCAGGGGTTTGTGTGGCCACAGGCTTTGGCGCTTCTACGGGAGGTGCAGAATCAATGGCGTCCCCCTCGACTAGCTCCATGGCTGCCATCCATAAATAACGGCGTTGGTAGCTCAAAACGGCGCCCAAATTTTGGATGGGGTGCGCGCCTTTGAGGTTGGCCTCTGCCATTGGCGTTGAAACAACAATGACTGTGCCGTCTTCCACATCGGTGATGGTCAGCTCTGCGTGACCGTGAGTGAATGACACCACGCCGCACAGGCCAAGATCGTTGAAGATGGTTTGAACGTGGGGGATGAAGTCACCCAGCTCAAAGTATGAATAGCCGGCAAACTTGTTCTGGCCAGACTTCTTCATGTCTACTGACAGAAGCTTGACCCTCGCTTGCATAAGTTTCTTATGAACTGACATTGTTTTCCTTTGTTGATAAATATTCTTGGTATTGGTTACAAAACCTATTGACAGAGCAGAACTCGGCGCAGCGCGTTCTCTCTCCCTGCCTGACTATGATTTCGTAATCCTTTCCATACTCGGCCACCTTGGCTTGAGCTTCCTCATCGGTATTGCAAACATTACGTGCTTTGACATTACCAATCTTTTTAACTGCGTATGTTGTAGGCTTCTCCCAAGTCTGGTCGGGCGTACAAAACGGCAGCTCATCCCCTGTCTCCAAGTCAAATAATGCGTTGGAGTGTTCTTTAATTCTCTGTTGGATAAAGGCTTCGCGCTCTTCCATCGGCCACAGGCGAATGGGGATCACCTTGATCGGGGCGTCAGGGTAGTTGGCCTTCATAGCGGCATCACGGCGTGACCAGTCTCTGATGATAGCCACGATCTCCAGCTTAGAAACCTTGGTCTGCTTAACTTTCTCTACAAGCCAAGCGTAGATGTTGAGCTGGTATTCCCAGTCAATCTTCTCGTTCATCACAGACCATGCGCCTGTAGTCTTGTAATCGTTGATCGTCAGAGTGCCGTCTTCGTTGACGATCTGCAGGTCAATAGCTCCAGAGATAGACCAGCCGTCAATCTTTGTGTGTAAGCGCTCTTCAATCAGGTGGTTCTCATCCGCACCATGCTCAAGGACGCCGTGGATGGCCGTGCCAAAGATAGACCAGACCATCTCTGTAACGTCAGTCTCGATCTTGTCTTCGTGTAGCTTGCGTAGCTGGACAATGCGCGGTGCGTTCAGCAGCTCGGTGGCTGATATGTTGGCTTTACCCTTGGAGTAGGTAGGCCGCTTCATGATGTTTACGAATGTTTGCGGTAGGTTGTATTTGTTTGTGATGATCATGGCTGGCTCCTGTCTGCTATGCGTTGAAGCTCGCGTTTCTCAATGGTCAGCATTCCGGCCAGCTTTGAGATCTTTGCTTGGGCATCCGCATTCTTTTTGCGGCCCTCGTCAGTCAGTAGCTCGGTCTTGGTGAAGCTCACGCCCATGGCCATGCGCCTCATCTCTCGGCCAATAGCCTTTACCCCTACATCAACTGCGTGTTGGGTTTGGGATTCGGGCTCGATGATGATGTAGTTGCCGGCGTGATCGCTGACCATCAACATACAGTGAGCTGTAAGCAGAATGTCTTTGATCTCGGTAATGCAGCGCAGCACTTCAAGGTCATACCGGCGTACATCGTTAATGTCTGTTGGCTTGGGTACTTCGCACAGCTCGGAAAGGTAGGTGCGCTTAAGTACGCTGCCGTATGTCAGGCCGCTATCCAGCAGGGTTCTGACCGCTTGCTTCCAAGCTGGGAATAGTTTTGGGTTCTCGTCACTCATACGAACTCCACATTGAAACGTCCAAAACGTGGGCGGTAGTCACCCAAACCAATCAGGGCGCCAGCATCAACTAAAGCCTTTTTAACTTCGTTAACATTGACTACGTCCTCGTTCACCATCACAGTGGCAGAGAGTGACCAACTGCGAAAGATGGGGCGGTAGCGCATGATCTTGGAGGTGTTAACTTTAACGCCACGGACATCCACATTCTTGGGGTTTTCCCAAAGCTTCTCTGGCGTCATGTTTTTGAGGCCGTCAATTGGCAGCTCATCCTCCAAGACTTGGACACCTTGCTTGAACTTAACACCCAACTTCTGGAGCTTGGCTGCCCCAATCAAGCATGAGTCAAGGTTCTGAGCTGGGATAAAGAAGCCAGTGTCTTCATTCCAGTAGCAGCCACCAATGAACTCGCTCTTAGCAATGGCAATAAAGTCATCGTCAGTTTTCTTGCGCTTGCCGGTCATCTCTTTGTGAGCCTTGGCCATTGGGTCTAATGGGTTTGCAAAACGATCAGAGTGCATGAGTAAAGCAGCTGACCCCGTGATTTTTACAGGTATAGATTTCATTTTTAGTTCCTAAGTTGGTTGATGCACAGTTTGCATCGACCATAGGACTGTTACCAATCCCATAGCCGCTACATTAGCCCTCGCCAAGCCGAGCCTCACTAGACCAAGCCTTGCCATAGCAGGCCGCGCTTTGCCCCTCCTCACCGCATAACACTCGAAGTGGTACTGTTGCCAATACCCTATCGACTGTTTCCAGTTCCCTGCCGTACCTTTCCTTGCCTAACCTAACCCCGCCTCTCCTCACCGTGCCGAGACTTGCCCGACCGTGCCTAACACTCGAAGGAGCACTCTTTAGAATGCTCAATCGGCTGTTGTCAGCCCTTGCCCCTCCCCGCCCGTCCAAGGCTGGCCCAGCCTTTGCTGGCCGTGCCCGACCGAACCACGTTGTATAAATTCAATCAATCAGTTACAATCGGCAACACATTGTACCCACATACTTTCATGTCTTGCAACATTTATTTTAAGGAAAATTCAAAATGTCAGATTTAGTTGTTGGAATAGACCCAGGTGCTTCTGGTGCGATTGTTGTGCTGGAGGATGGCCGGCCTATTGGGTGGGCACCAATGCCCATCATGCAAATTGGTAGTCATAAACGTGTGAATGCAAGTATGTTGGCTGATATGCTGCCAAAGGAATTAAAGCGCGCGTATGTGGAACAAGTTGGGGCAATGCCGGGTCAAGGAACGGCCAGTATGTTTTCGTTTGGCCATTCGTGTGGCGTTGTGTTTGGGGTGCTGGGTGCTCTACAGATACCTGTGGTGATGGTTACGCCTCAATCATGGAAGAAACGCGCTGGCATTATTGGTCAGGACAAGGATGCTTCAAGGTCAAAGGCCATCCAGATGTGGCCAAAGTGGCGCGAGCTGGACAAGAAGGGCGCCGGCCAAGCGTATGCTGATGCGGCATTCATTGCACTCTACGGAGATTGATGTAGAATAAATTCCGGCAAGCAGTTGCCACTCTCCTTTGTTGGGTTTGCTTTGTCCCCGAACTAATCACTCGGGGGCTTTTTTTATATTAACATTGTTAATATCAATACGCATGGGGATTGATCAGTCCCCAGCCGTGTTGGTGGAAAGCGGGTTAGCGCCGCTTGTTTTTCCTTTTCGGTTTTTACACAAACACTGCTTCATGTGCCCACCAACTTTTTTTTCAAACGTGTTGACATCAGTTGAAATAATCTGATATAAACAGGGTGTTGCCGTAGGAAGCAATGACTTTGAGGCCGTTTACACATGCGTTTCGCTTTATCTAAGAGCCAGAGTGGTGCTTTTAGATAAGGTTCCTACCGAACGCAGTTGTAAGCGGCCTTTTTGTTTTTGAGATTGAGTCGGGTGGTGGGTTAGCGCCACCACAGATTTAACAGTCGGACGAAATGCTAAAGCTACACTGCTTTATGTGAGCCGACTCAGTCTCTTCTCCTGCTGCAGCCAACCCTAGAGCAGACTTAATGACAATGAAAATCATGTTACCGATGGAAACCCAAAGGGAATATGCAGTTACTTTGTCAGAACAGCAAAGTCTGGCTCGTAGATATGGGATTGCGCTGGACGCCGTGAAGGCATCCCTTTTAGTTTTGCGCGCCAATTTGCTATCTGGCGTAGCGGTTCCACAAAAGACCGCAACAAAGACTAAGAGGGTCATCGCAGACCACTTCGAAAGCAGTGATGCTGTTGGGCGTCAGAGCGCGTTAGCTAATGGCCTGTATGGGCTGAACTCAAGAAACACAGAACCTCGGCGTGACCCGCGCCTCCAAGTAGAGTAATCGAACGGAATAAACAAGGATGTCGAAAGACAAATACCCTAGTACGCTGGGAGTTGATCGTTAAGGATGGTGCAAACTGACCTTATCGGGATCTCAGGGGAGGGCGGCTTGGCTGGCCGGTAGCTCACTTAACAACTGGGCAAAGCTCCTTGATAAAGAGCCGTTGGCCCCCTAAGATGGAGGGAGGGTCAACGGGTAAGAGGGCTCTTAGGTGGTAACATAACAGTTGACTTGTGAATGATTCATGAGTTATATTCTTAACACAGGAGGTGAGTATGGAAAATGATACAACACGGCGCTATCCACGCACTATGCACGAAGCGTTTAACTGCGATAGTGAACCGATCAGTGGGCCATATGGTAAGCAGGCAGTCTGGCCAGTCTTTGCGATCTTCTTCATTGTGATCATTGCTGGGATCATTCTGTTCTGGAGTCGCGTATGAAAGCATTTCCTACACCCACATTCAGCATCAATGATGAAGCGCGTGTCACAGCTGTAGGCGGTGAAGGCGGTATGGATCTGCGGGATTACTTTGCGGCCAAGGCTTTACCGGTCTGTTACCAGTATTGGGTGAATGATTTCTATCATCCAGACTATTCAGATGCGGAGGACAGAAATGCAGAGGGTAGAGATGACTTTGGTGGGCATTTGATGGATTTGATTGCTGAATATGCTTACGCTATGGCAGACGCAATGATGAAAGCGAGGCAATCATGAAGCCCGGACAAGAAGCTTGCCTGCGAATGGCAGAGTACCAATACAAATGCCGGAACCCAGACATGATGTGGCGCTGGCTGTTTACTTGGGCAGCATGGTCTGACAATGTTGACTTCTTCTCCGACCCAGTCATCAAGGCCGTAAAGAAGCCCAAGAAGCCTTGGAAGCACCTGACCAATACAGAGACTTTGGCAATCATCAAACAGCTCCCCAACTGGCAAACAGACCACTTGAACACGTTCATTTTTAAGGTGCTGGTTGAGGACAAACTTAAGGAGAAGAACGGATGAGCGTCCCGTACAACGATGACACTCGCGAGAGCTACGTTGCCAGACACAAGGCAGAGCATTTGTATTGGGCAAAACTTCACTACGGGCTTGAAGGCAAAGAGACTATTTCTATGTGGATTGCGCTACTGAACTACGCCATGAGTGAAGACTTGTACGGCGATCACTGGGACAAACTAAAGGAGAAAAACGCATGAAAGACGATGACGATATTCAAGACTATGTTCGGCCTTGGGTTGGGCTGACGGAGTTAGAGAAGGCAGAGATTACGAGCCTTAAATGGTGGGATTGGGAAGATACTTTTGATATTGAAGGATTTATTAGGGCCATCGAAGCCAAGCTTAAGGAGAAGAACTCATGATCGAAGGCTTTGACCATGTTGGCACAGACCATGTGTGCAGCGTTTGCTCTTGCGATTTCACAGATGATGAGGGCGGCATTCAGGGTTACATCGGGATTATTCCGGTGGCTTTCTGTCCTACTTGCTATTCCGGCATCTGCGATATGGTGGAGCAGCTCGATGGCCGAGAGTGGGAGGGTTTAACCAAGGAAGATAAAAACGAAATTCTGGTAGATGCAATTCGGCATAACTGGAATGACCTAGTAATAGTGGAGCAAATCGAAGCCAAACTTAAGGAGAAAAATGCATGGTAGCCATAGCATATTCACTTGCAGATAAGGTTCGGTATTTTGTAAACAAGCTGTTTACATACTTCAGAACTACCAGCGTCACGCCCATCCCAGAGGTGGTGCCAGAGGAAAAGCCAGAGCCGCGCAAGCCCCGCAAGTACAACAAAGAGAAGCGCCAAGACTTCTCAAGCCTGCTGGATCAGCTTGAGCACACATTTAACATTGTTAAATTACCAACAATGACCGCATCTTGGCTTGCAAAAGACTCGATCATTGGCCTAAAGAAGCTTGGCGCCCATGTGCCAAATCCTTTTTTAATGACTTGGGATGATCAGAAGAGGTTTATTGATGTGACCAAGCCATTGCCGGCCCTGATGTGCATTTCTATATCTTCTGTAGATACTATCAACACCAGTAAAAAGTTCTACGCAAAGTTTGTTTTTGCGATCAAACTAAAAAAGCTGCCTTGGTGCGTGTCAAAGGAAACGGGCGTTCCGTATCAGTTTGGAATGTCTTTTGATGTGGACGGCAAGTTGTTCTGGGTCAATATGTACATCACAGTAAACAGAAAGACGGGGGCTATAACTTTTTGCGATGAACTAAAAACCACGGCCCACACAGTCCCAGCCAAGAGTTCAAACTCCCGCAAGGCAAATGGGAAATCTACTGTTTTTTATACAAAATCCTGGGCCACAGCAGAATACCTTGAGGATGGCGAAAGATCTGTTGATGAGTGCAAGATAATTGCTCAGAACTATTTTGTTGCAATGCATGAATGGTGGTCAGAGCGCGATAACCGCTGGAATGTGGTTGTTAAAAAGAATGGTGAGCGCGTGACCTTTGGCGTTAATAACGACCAGACGCCATACTATTTCAAGGACAGAGACAAAACCATCAAGACGCCAACAGGCCAAGCCAAGAAGATTGTTCACTATGTCAAGGAGCACGAAAGAAAGTACGGCGACAAGATCACGGTGGTCAAAGAGCACATTCGCGGCCTGCAAGAGTTTGAGTGGGCCGGCTATCAATGCAATGTTATTTCACCAAAGCTTCAGGCAAAAACAGCAGCCGGCTTTACTGCCCCATCAATAGATGATGAGGGTGATGAGGATACGGGCAATGTTGTTTACCTTAGTAAGCTGGGCAAAGTGTTAGCAGATTCTGAAGAAAGGCGGTCAGCATGACAAGCAGAGCACACACACCTGAAGACGTAAAAGCTATTGAAGCTAAATACGAATTAAACATATGGGAGAAGGCGTTGGGATGGCGCAAGCGGCAGATGATTCAGCGCCAGCTTGACCCGATCTCTAACAAAATACGCAACGACACCTTGGAAGAGGTGGCCAAAGAGTTTGACAACATGAAAAACGGCGGAGACACAACGGCAGGGTTTGCCATCTATGTAAGGAGTCTTAAAAAGTGAATGGGTTTGCAAAACAACAGCTATCAATCGGCAGCAAGCAGCCGGTACATCAACACAGGGAATGCAATAACTGCAATGAAATGAAGCCGCCAGAGGGTGGCATCCAACTTAACCATACAAAATGGCACTGCGCCGCCTGCTGGGCAAACAGAGCCTCAAAAAGACCATCAACAAAAGGAAAACAATGACCGAAAGAATTAAGCTGCAGAAGATCCGCCTCGATGGCGGTACGCAACCACGCAAAGAGATTGACGAACCCCTAGTCCAGCACTACACCGAGGTGCTGCTCGAAGGCAAAGACCAGTTCCCGCCAGTTGATCTATGGTTTGACGGCAAGTCTTACTGGCCTAGCGATGGCTTCCACCGCTTTCACGCACACAAGCGCGCAGGGTTCTTGGACATTGAGGCCGTAGTCAACCAAGGCACCAAGCGCGATGCATTCTTGGCCTGTCTAAAGGCCAACGGGAAGCATGGCAAGCCACGCACTCCCGAAGAGCGCCGCTATGTGGTTCAGATGGCCTTAGAAGACATTGAGCTGGGCGAGAAGACTGACGTAGAGATCGCTTTGATCTGCGATGTGTCGTCAATGACTGTTGGCCGTGTACGTAAGGCCATGGGGCTGGAGGCTGCCTCGCGGGTAGATAAGAATGGCCAGCGGGTCAACATAACTGGCCGTGGCCCCAAGGCGGCACCGGAACCCGAACCAGAGTACACCGAAGACGATAAGATGCATGAGCTGGCCATTGAGCACACAGCATTATCAGAAGAGAATACCAAGCTCAAAGATATGCTGGCCATCCGAACATTGCCTGTGTCTGAGAAGGCCAGGACGGAAGTTCAGGAAACTATTGAGTCGCTGCGGGCCGAGGTCAAAGACCTTGAGTTCAAGCTGCGTACCATGACCCAATCGCGCAATGAATTCCAGAGTAAGAATGCTGAGATGATCAAGCAATTAAACTATTGGAAGAAGCGCGTTGAGAGGGCAGAAAAGGCACTAGAATCTAAATAAACCGAAGCTGGGCGGTATCCCAGCAGGAGAAATCAAATGAAATCAGCGATTGATAGAACGCTAGAAAAGGTTATCCGCATTCCTTTTGCGGGTTGTTGGATTTTCACGGGGGCTTTAAACGAAGCCGGCTATGGAATCGTAGGAACTGGCGCTCGCGGCCAACCAAACGACAGAGCTCACCGAATTACATACAGGCACTACTACGGAGAAATACCGGAGGGAATGCTTGTTTGTCATGCTTGCGATACGCCATCATGCTGCAACCCAGAACACTTGTTTTTGGGCACGCACAAAGACAACACGCAAGACATGATTCGCAAAAAAAGAAACAGCCCACCACCAAGAAACCCTCATGTGGTTGGATCTGTGCATCCGGGTGCGAAGCTACATGAATCTCAAATTCCAGTAATTCGACAAATGTATCAACAAGGGTTTACGCAAAAAATTCTGGCGGATATGTATGGCGTAGCAAGACAAACCATTTCAAAGGTTGTCAATCACAAAAGGTTCAATCATGTCTAAGCTTGAACTGCGACCGCACCAAAAAGACGTAATTGAAAAATTAGACGAAGGATTTACAGGCGGGCATCGTTGTCAACTTTTGTATGCCGCAACTGGTTTTGGCAAGACAGAGGTGGCCATGGCCATCATGCTGGAGCAGGCCAAGCAGCTTAAGAATGTAGCGATGGTGCTTGACCGCATCGTGTTGGTCAATCAAACTAGCACCCGCCTCGGTAACTATGGTATTAACCATGGTGTTCTGCAGGCGGATCATTGGCGCTACAGGCCTTATGAAAAGATCCAAGTATGCAGCGCGCAGACACTAGAGAGTAGGGATAACTTCCCTGATGTGTCTATGCTCATCATTGATGAGTGCCATGTGCAGCGCAAGCAAATCATTCAGTTCATCAAAGACAGACCCGACATGAAGGTGATCGGCCTCACGGCTACACCTTTCACTAACGGGCTGGGTGATACCTACACCAATGTAGTTGGCGCCAAGCCTACAGGTGACCTGATCGAGGACAAGTGGCTGACCCCGCTGAAGATCTACATTGCCAAAGAAATCGACATGACCGGCGCCAAGAAGGTTGCAGGTGAATGGTCATCCGATGATGTATCCGAGCGCGGCATGAAGATCACAGGTGACATTGTCGAGGAGTGGATTAACAAAACCAACGAAGTGTTCGGTGGCCCACGCAAGACAGTTGTATTTGCGTCTGGTGTCGAGCATGGCCGCGACCTTGTGCGCCAGTTTAATGAAGCCGGATATAACTTTGTGTCGATCAGTTACAAGGAAGATGACGAGTTCAAAGCCGAGACAATCGAGGACTTCAGCAGGCCTGACACGAAAATCAACGGACTAATTGCCACAGACATACTGACCAGAGGTTTTGACGTCCCTGATGTGATGATTGGCGTGTCTGCAAGGCCGTTTTCCAAGTCATTCAGCAGCCATGTCCAGCAGATGGGCCGGATCATGCGGCCTTATGATGGCAAAGACTATGGGCTGTGGTTGGATCACTCGGGTAATTACCTCCGGTTCAGGAAAGAATGGGACAGGCTATTTGATGAGGGCGTGACCGAGCTGGAGAACGGCGCCGAGACAGCCAAGAAAGAACCAACAGAGAAAGAAAAGACCGAGGCCAAGTGCCCAGCCTGCAAGACCTTGTGGGTTTGGCCTGATCGGGTCTGCGGTGAGTGCGGGTTTGAGAAACCCTTAAAGCAAGTCCTGAATGTCCCAGGTCAATTAACAGAGTTAGAAACAACCAAGCGCGAGCTGGTCACGGAGAATCAAAAGTTCTATTCTGAGCTGATCTTCTTTGCCAAAGCGCGCGGGTACAAGGAAGGCTGGGCTGCACATAAGTACAAAGAAAAGTATGGCACCTACCCTCGCGGCCTGCACACCAGCCCATTGACAACAAGCTATAAGACCAGCGCATGGATCAAGTCGCGCAATATTGCTTGGGCAAAATCAAAGGCGCGCGTATGACCTTTGAAGAGTTTGCAAGGGATCATGGCCTCATGATTAAAGACCTGATCTTAGATCGCTGGGTGCGTGTTGGGACTGAGGATCATCCTCGGAAACAGAATGGCGCCTACATCTTTGATGGCCACAAGGGGGCAATCATTAACTTCGCTGTACATGATCGTCATATACTTTACAAATCCAGCGAGCCGTTTGTGCCTGACCCTAACGCTGCAGCTAGGCGCGAGGCGGCCAAGCAAGAGCACCAGCTGCGCCAGCGTAAGGCAGCAGACAAGGCCGCATTCATTCTGAATAACTCCGTTAAACAGCAGCACCCCTACTTGATTCGCAAGGGCCTCCCTGACAAAGGATTGGTTTGGAATAGCCTGCTTGTCTTACCGATGAGGATTGGCCAGCACTTGGTTGGCTGCCAGCTTATTCAGGAAGACGGCACAAAGCGCTTTTTGTCAGGGCAGCAGACCAAGGGGGCCAGCTTGGTGATCGACAACAAGGGCCGAAATATCCTGTGTGAGGGGTTTGCCACGGGAATGTCTGTGCGTAGGGCCATGAAGCATTTGCGCGAGCGCTATACGATTCATGTGTGTTTCTCTGCGGGGAATATGTTAGAAATCGCTAAGAACTTGCGCGACCCGCTGGTGATTGCTGATAACGATGCTATGGGGGTTGCGACAGCCAAAAAAATAGCCTCGGTCTACTGGTTAGGCGAGGCTGGAGAGGACTTCAATGACACCGAGCAGAGGATTGGCACCCAGTTGGCTGCCGAATCCCTCCGCGGGTTTCTGTAGTTATTTGCGAATGCCGGGGTCTAGCTCTCCATCCATGATCATAAAGATCACGCGCTTTGCGTCATTGATGGCCTCGTTTGATTGGGCATTGGCGCCCATAGAGAGCAGCTCTTGCGCGTCAGACATAAGGCCGGCGGCCATCATCAGGGCCCCGGTCAATTTGTAAGTAATCGAGTCTTCAACATCTTCTTTGGTGAGCATGGTTAACCTCCAAAATTGGGTGGTGAGTGAGTAAAGCCGGCGGCTTCAAAGAATTTATCAATGTTTTCGCATAGGTGAAAGAACTCGTCTTCGTCTTCTTCGGTTACTGGGTGCAGCTGATCCATATCTGTGCAGAAATCGACCCCGTCCCTGTAGTGGCCAATGAATCCCATGCCTTGCTCTATGTATGTGGCCTCTATCTTGAATCCCATGGCCTCTAGCGCGTGATAAATGCCCTCTGGCGGGCTCCAAGCAGTGTCAAAGTAGATCGTCACGGCATCGCCTTCAACCTCGTAAACCTCGGGGCTGTCTGCGATGCTCATGTCCCACTTGGTGCCCCACTCTGCCATGCAGAAGCCATGCCAATCTTTATAGCCGTAATGCTTTAGATTGTCGGCCTGAAGAACTTCAAGCTCGGCCTGTTCGGGGGTGCCTTTGCCAAGAAACCCAGCTGTAATTTTTAGGTCTTCAGGCACCGGGCGGATCATTTGAAAGATCGCTGGGTTTTCTTTCGCGGCAACAGCGCGCGCCAGCTCTTGCACAATTTCAGCAAGTTTTTTCTCTGAGTCGGCATTTGTTGCGACAATTTTTAATGAGTTTGAGCACCAATTTGGCATGAAAAAATCTCCGGTTTGTTGAGTTAATTAACACTGTTAATTAGGAAATAGCCTCGTTTTACTGGCTTGGATACTTGAAAAATAGCCTCATGCTACTAGCTTGAAAGCCTATTCATGGGCGGCCTGTCCGGCCCGGGGGCCGGTGCGTGGTGGGTGGTTATCGCTGGGCCTCGTTATAACCCAGCGCGTAGAGTCTGCGGGCCTCGGCCCGATCGGCCTCCGATTCAAGGGCCAGCAGAAAATTAAAGTTTTGCATTGCAGCCCGGGCGCGCGCTGCGTTACCGGTCAGAATGGCCCGGGCCACTTTGTGGCCGGCTTCGGTGTAGGTGTGCTCAGTTTGTTTCATTGTGAACCTTCAGGGCCTCGCGGGCCAGCTCAATTGATACGGCTAAATTTTCCACGCGCGCCGTGTCGGGCATATCGGGCCCGGCTTGCTCGGCGTAAAAAATAAGCGACTCGAGCGCTTCGCGGATTGTTTCGGGTTTTGTGTGCCAATTCATTATTTACTCCATGCGGAAAGCAGCGGGCCGGCGTTGTAGGCCGGTGCTGCTGGGTTTGAGAATAGGCCCGGGCCCCGGGTGCGGCGGCCCCAAGCGTCACGGGCTGCAAGGTTTACCAGCTGCCCGCGTTTAACTGCGTTGTAAACTTGGTCGCGCGTGTATCCATCGGCCAGCAGCTGGGCCATGGTGCGCGGTGTGGTGCAGTTCATATCGTGCAGCAGCCACAGCACGGCGCGTCAAGGCACCGGCCTTTTTTGTTGCGGTAGAACTCGCGGCCAGAAAAGTTGAAAACATCGCTCACGCGCGGGCTGGTCGTTGTAAATTCGATTGTGTCGGCGTCCGGCTCGAGCTGGGCCGTCCGGGTGTCGGTGTTGTACAAAATGAAGTCTCCGGGGTTTATCCGGGCGCCCGATAGGCTGCATTTGCCGGGGTATTTGGCTTGCATTTTTTTGATCATGATTAACCTTTCAGAATTGGGATTACTTTGCGGGCCAGCTGGTCGGTTTGCTTGGCCTTGCTGCCATGGGCCCGAAACCCTACGATAAAGTCGCGATCGGCCCGGCTGCACCATGGCTCAAAGTTTCCGCAGCTCTCGCACGTTATCTCTTCGCGGGTTTGGGCTTCGCAGATCACGATTAGGCGCCCGGCTGGGGTGTGGCTCACTTTGGGGGTGTCCATGGGCACAACGGCGGCCACAGGGCCGGCGCCGGTGGCTGCCAGCTGGTCGGCGTGGCCGGCGTTATCGGCTGACAAATTAACAGTAAAACCCCAGCTGTTGGCGTGTTTGATCCACTTGAGCGCTTCGGGCTGGTGTTTGTGGCTGTAGGTAAAGCCCCGGCGGCCTTTGTTAGCCTTCACGATAACGCCCAGCTCGTAGGGGTCGACCTTTTCACCCTCTCCGGGTAAGTCTCCCACAATGGCAAACCTCCACACTTGGGCCGGGGGTAAGCTTTGAATGTGGCCGGCCAGCTGGTGAATTGGAACGCCGCGCTCGGGCACTTTGTCCCAGCTTATGCGCGTGTAGTAATCTTCACCATAGCAGCCCTTGCGATAAAGCGAGCAGCCGGGCGGGCAAGTTTTGCGGAGGTTGTAAGTAACTGGCAGCGGGCCGGTTTTGCGGTTTCCGCTGTTTCTTATGAAAGTGTAGAGCATGGTTCAGGCCTCCAGCGTTGCGCGGTCTGCGAGCGCTTCGGAAATGATGCCATCGCGCTGCAGCTGGTCGAGAAAATCAACAAAAGCGCAGCGGGTGTCAATTGGATAAACCAGCTGGGCCGTTTTGTCGCTGCGGTTCGGGCTGTAGCGATAGCGGCGGCGCGGTAAGTCCGGGAAAGCTTCCCAAAATGCGGCTCTGATTTGTTTTTGGTTGGTCATGATTAGAACCCCTTTGTAAAAATATCGAAGTAAAAAAGGGCGCCCACAGTCAGGGCGCCGGCCATTAGTAAAATAGTTAGGAAATCAAAACCAGCAGCGGCCCGGGCTTCGGCGCGCTCTGCTGCTGGGCTGTAGTGTTGGCGGTGTCGGTGGTGTTTCATTGCTTGCATTTTTCGGCTCTGTAAATGTAGGCGGCGCAGCTGGCAGCAGCTGCAGAAAAGAAAACAACAGCAGCGCCGGCCAGCCAGCTAAACGGCGCGGGCAGATAGGCCCAACAGGCCAGCTCAATAATGGCACCGGCGGCCATTAAAACCCCGGTGCTGGCTTCGCTGTAAATGAAGAAAATGCGGTCGAGTTTTTTCATTGTTTCCCCTTTTCAATTTGAGTTAATTCACAATCAAAGCAAACGTAATCGTTGGCTGCATCGCAAGCGGCGCAAGTTGGATCGGGGGCCAGCTCTAGGCCCCTCGCGTAGTGGTCGGCCAGCTGGTCGGCCCGGTAGGCCAGCCATTGGGCCGTGGTCATTGTTTCAATTGATTGCATGGCCGGGCTCAATAGTTGAAGCTCACGCGCAAATAAACGCTGTATTCCCGGGCGCTGGTGCGTTTAACGCTGGCGCTGGTGCTCGGGCACCCGCAGCAGTCGTGTTCGTGTCTGCAGCTGCTGCCGCCCATGGTCGCGGCGATGGCCCGGGATAGGTCGCGGCCCTTTAGGCTGCTGGGGGCTATAACCTTGGCAAGATAGGCGCCGCCGTCATCGTACCCTTCAGGCTCGCGCGTCATGCGCTGCTGCAGCAGCTTGGCGGTGCCGATATGGGCCCAGCTGTCGAGGTGTGACCAGCCGGGGGCGTAGGTGTGGCTTTCGCGTTCAAATAATTCAAGCTTGGACATGGTCGGGCCTTTCAAGTTGTTCATTGAGTTGCTGCAGCACAGCTGCGCGGGTTCCGGTGAACCCTTCTTTTTTGAGGATTGCGTAAGCGCTGGGGCCGCGCTTTTTCATACCGGCAATTTCCAGCTTAAGCGCTGCGCGGAGGGTGGCCAGCCGGTAGCGGGCTATTTGGTCGGGTGTGGTGAGTATCATTGTTTGCCTTTCGGTTGGTTGGGGGTTATGCATCGTCAAGCAGCAGCGCGGCGCGCTGGTCGTAGTCGGCCCGGGCTTCGCGCTCGAGTTCGCGCCGGCCTTCGTGGTCTAGGTCGTGCAGCTGGTCGCGTATCTTTCCTAATCTCACTCGGGCCAGCTGTATAGCGCCCCGGCCAATATCCCAGCCGGCGTTAAATGCAGCGCGATAATCGGCCTCTTCGGCCCGGTAGTCTGCAAGGGCCAGCTCTTCGAGCGCTTCCAGCTCTTTAACTGTCGTGTTTAAAGCTTTAAGGGCTGCCAGCTGTTGGCCGATTCCCAGCCCGGCCAGCGGGCGCGATACGTTAGGCCAGCTCTCTACTGCAGCGGCGTAATGCTTACCGGCCAGCACGACAATTTGGCGGCCCTTGTGCTGCTGCAGCTGCTGTTCTGTCATTGCAGCCCAAACCCGGCGCTGGTGTGTGCTCATGTCAGTAAGGGCGCGATTGTAGGGCTGCAGCTGGCGCGTTGGGCTCACGGCGCCGTGTAGGGCCGAGAGAATGATCACATCAGCGCCGGCGCGCTCTGCTGCTGCCATGGCCAGCCTGAATGCTTGGCCGGTGTACAGCTCTGCAGCTGGTGCAATACGGCCCAGCTTGGCGCCGCTGCAAGCGATTAAATAGAGAGGTTTCATTGGTAAGGCTCCTATAAAAGAACAAATAAATAACGCATGAGTTGACATTACATGATGTCATGTGTTGCCTTGTCAAGGGGGTAAGTGCAACTATTTGCAAAATATTTTTGCTGGCGTTGCGTATAGGCTGCAGCTCTAGGGGCCAGCTGCTGGGTGAGAGCATGGGCCAGCAAATAACCAGGGGCAAAGCAGCGCGGTTTTTTGGGTCGGTTTTTGTGGCTGGTTTTAATCCTGGTTGTTTGTTCCGGGGCATTTATTCGGTGCTGCAGCTGCTGTAGTGCATGATGGCCAGCTGGGCCGGGCTGGTGCAAGTGCGTTGCATTGTGTCGCGGGCTTTGGTATGGTCGGGCTGTTCTTAATTTGTACCCTTACAAAACCATGCCACAAAAACTCACGCGCGCGCAGATCAAGGCCGGCTTAGATCAAGTTCCTATTGAATCGCTGTTAAGCAGCGGAGAGGGTAAGAAACCCAAGATCACAGGGAAAATGAAAGCCTTCGCTCATGCGCTAGCTGTCGGCCAGACTAAGGCTGCAGCATATAGGGGAAGCTATAACCCAAAGCCAGCACACAGCACAATGGTCACGGCGCCGTATAAGCTCGCGGCCGATCCTAGAATACAGCGAGAGGTCGATGCGTATAAGCTGGCCATTGAAGCGGAGAAACATCGGACACCCGCACAATTGAAGGCCTTGCTGGTGCAGCAGCTGGTAGAGCACAGCTTAAATGATGATTTCCCCCCAGCCCAGCGCATGAAAGCGCTGCAGCTAATCGGAAACCTTTTTGAAGTGGGCGCCTTCCTTGAGCGCAAAGAGAGCACGATCATTCATAAGAGCGCCGACATCAGGGCCCGGCTGCTCGATAGGCTGCAAGCCCGGGCGCCCAGCGCTGGCCCAGCTGCAGAAGCGCTAGATTTATTGGAAGAAATCAGGGCCGGCGGCACTTCGGAGGCTGCCAGCGGCGCACCCACCGCACCCGGGGCCCCGCCTGCAGGCCCCCGCGCGCCGGGCGCCCTATCACATACTGTTTCTGACATTCAAACACTAGGCTCTAACATTCAATCATCAAGTTCTGACGAGGGGGTGGGGGTATCAAAAAATTCCGACACCGTCTTGGACTTCGATAAGGAATGACCCCCCTATGTTTATGCATACAAAAAAGGGTGGGGGGTAATTAACAGTGTTAATTCGAACCTTGCATGAAACTTACAAAAGCTATTTAAAAGTGTTAATTAGAAAATGATTCAACAAACTTACGATGCGTGTATAGGGGCGTGTATGACTGAGAAGCAGAGGACTGTGTTCCTTGTGATAGATGAGTATTGGAGGAACTTTGGATATGGGCCTTCTATAGATGACATCATGTTTCATACTGGAGACAGGGGGCGCGGGAATGTTCATCGTGTGGTGAAGAAGCTGTGTGACTTAGGGATATGCAGGCGGGCTAAGAATTCGGCACGTAGTGTGCGCCCGTCTTACTTGAAGTTGAGAAACCTTGAATAAAAAGCAACTACTAGAGAAGCAGGAAGAGATAGATCTGTTTGTCAGGAGGGTGATGTTTGCCTTAAACCTTACAAAACCAGAAGCCGAGGCCGCCGCTGATACTTTCTTTAAGATGCCTTCTAACGAACAAGCCTCTTACCTTGATGACCTTGACGCATTAGAAGCCAGCCAACAACGAGAAGAAGCCTTTGATAACTTTAACAAGTTTGCCCATGCCATGTGGCCGGGGTTTATTGACGGACGCCACCACAAGGTAATGGCTAAGAAGTTCGAAGAGATCGCGACTGGGAAAATTAAGCGCTTGATCATCAATATGCCCCCTCGGCATACGAAGTCTGAGTTTGCCTCGTATATGTTGCCGGCTTGGTTTCTTGGAAGAGATCCTAGTAAGAAGATTATCCAGTGCTCCAATACGGCAGAACTCGCGGTAGGATTTGGCCGTAAGGTTCGTAACTTAGTAGCCAGTGAGCCGTTCTCTAAGATATTCCCCAATGTTAATTTAAGGTCTGACAGTAAAGCCGCTGGCCGTTGGTCTACCAATAAAAACGGAGAGTATTTTGCGATTGGGGTTGGAGGAACGGTAACGGGTAAAGGCGCTGACCTATTGATCATTGACGATCCCCATTCTGAACAAGAAGCCGCCTTGGCAGCAGGAGATCCCACTGTTTTTGATAAAGTCTACGAGTGGTACACCTCTGGGCCGCGCCAGCGTCTCCAGCCTGGAGGGGCGATTATTGTCGTGATGACGCGCTGGGCCAAGAGAGATCTGACTGGCCGGATTTTGCAGTCTGCAATAGATAAGGACGGAAACGATGACTGGGAGGTAATTGACTTCCCTGCGATTCTCCCAAGTGGAAATCCCCTATGGCCAGAATTTTGGAGCCTAGAGGAGCTCCACGCCCTACAGTCTGAACTGCCTTCCGCTAAGTGGAATGCCCAGTACCAGCAGAGCCCAACCAGTGAACAGGGCGCGATTGTTAAACGGGAGTGGTGGAAAGAATGGACAGAAGAAGACCCACCTAAGTGTGAGTTTGTGATCCAGTCTTGGGATACGGCGTTTACAAAGAATGAACGCTCTGACTATTCCGCCTGTACGACTTGGGGGGTTTTCTATTTAAATGAGAACCAGAACGATGCGAATATTATTTTGCTTGATGCTTTTAAAAAGCGCATGGAATTCCCAGAGTTAAAAGAAAAAGCCTTTAACCACTATAAAGAGTGGGAGCCAGATGCGTTTATCGTTGAGGCAAAGGCTTCTGGAGCGCCATTGATTTATGAACTTCGGGCAATGGGGATACCTGTTCAAGAGTTTACGCCGTCTAGAGGTAATGATAAGATGGTGAGGATTAATTCTGTATCTGATTTGTTTGCCAGCGGTAAGGTTTGGGCGCCACCTACGCGCTGGGCTGATGAGTTAATGGAAGAAATGGCTGCGTTCCCAAACTCAGACCACGATGACTTAGTTGACTCATCTACGCAGGCTCTGATAAGGTTCAGAAAAGGCGGGTTTATACGCTTGCAGACGGACGAAGAGGACGAAGTTCGCTCGTTTAGACGCAAAGTTTCTTACTATTAAGGATAAATATGTCCATTGAAAAATCACTTTACGCTGCACCAGAGGGTTTAGAAGCCCTAATGCCTGATACCGAAGAGGACGGCGGCATTGAAATTGAGATTGTTGACCCTGAAGAGGTGACAATTAGTATGGGTGGGATGGAAATTACCATTGACGGCTCAGAAGAAGATGACTTTGACGCTAACTTAGTTGATTATTTAGACGAATCTATCGTCACTGGGATCGTGACTGACCTGATTGGCGACTATGACGATGACGTCAATTCCCGTAAAGACTGGATGCAGACCTATGTAGACGGTTTAGAGCTCTTAGGGATGAAGATTGAAGAGCGAGCAGACCCTTGGATTGGTGCTTGCGGTGTTTACCATCCCCTACTCTCAGAAGCTTTGGTTAAATTCCAAGCTGAAATCATGATGAGTACGTTTCCTGCGGCTGGGCCAGTGAAGACCCAGATCATTGGCAAGGAAACCCAAGAGAAAAAAGACGCTGCCGTTCGTGTTCAGGATGATATGAATTATCAACTGACCGATGTGATGACAGAGTTCCGCCCAGAGCACGAAAGAATGGTCTGGGGTCTTGGTTTATCAGGAAATGCTTTTAAGAAAGTCTACTTTGATCCAAGTTTTGACAGACAAACATCCATATTCGTCCCGGCTGAAGATTTGGTTGTCCCTTACGGCGCGTCCGACATTCAAACGTCCCCTCGCGTTACGCACGTTATGCGAAAGACGGAAAACGAGCTGCGTAAGTTACAGGTTGCTGGATTCTATGCCGACATTGACCTTGGAGAACCCAACAACTCGCTGGATGAAGTAGAGAAAAAGATTGCCGAGAAAATGGGATTCCGCGCTTTGTCGGATGACCGCTACAAAATCCTTGAGATGAACGTGGAGCTCGACCTTGAAGGCTACGAGCACACCGATAAAGACGGCGAACCCACTGGAATTGCCCTGCCTTATATTGTCACTGTTGAATATGGAAGCATGAAGTGTCTGGCTATCCGTAGAAACTGGAAGCAAGGCGACAAACTCCACACTAAGCGCCAGCATTACGTTCACTATGGTTACGTCCCCGGCTTTGGCTTCTACTGTTTCGGCCTAATTCACTTAGTTGGCGCATTTGCAAAGTCTGGCACGTCAATCCTGCGTCAATTAGTAGACGCCGGTACTCTGGCCAACCTGCCCGGTGGCTTTAAGACCCGTGGCCTGCGGGTCAAGGGAGACGATACCCCAATCGGCCCAGCTGAGTGGCGCGATGTGGACGTTCCAAGTGGATCTATTGCAGAGAATATCATGCCTCTGCCGTACAAAGAGCCGTCACAGGTATTAGCTTCTTTACTCGATAAGATTGTTGAAGAAGGCCGCAAGTTTGCTTCTGCAGCTGACATCCAAGTTGCTGATATGTCTGCCAACTCTCCCGTTGGCACCACGTTGGCTATCCTTGAGCGCCAGCTTAAGGTGATGACCGCTGTTCAAGCGCGTATTCACTATTCCTTTAAGCAGGAACTTGCCTTATTAAGAGACATCATCCGCGACTACACGCCGCCTGAGTATTCTTACCAGCCAGAAGAAGGATCCCGCAAAGCCAAACAGTCTGATTACGATTTGGTTGATGTCATCCCTGTGTCTGACCCTAATGCGGCCACGATGGCGCAGAAGATTGTTCAGTATCAAGCGGTGATCCAGCTGTCCCAGCAAGCTCCACAGATCTATGATCTACCCCAGCTTCATAGACAGATGCTTGATGTCTTAGGAATTAAGAACGCCCAGAAGCTGGTACCTCTACCAGACGATGAGATGCCAAAAGACCCAGTCAGCGAGAACATGGCCGCACTAAAGGGTATGCCAATGAAGGCGTTTATCTACCAAGATCAACAAGCCCACATTGCTACCCACCAGACGTTCATGCAAGACCCATTGATTATGAAGACCATAGGCCAGAACCCACAGGCCAACATGATCATGGCTTCTATGCAGGCTCACATTGCAGAGCACTTGGGCTTTCACTATCGTCAGTTAATAGAGAAGCAAATGGGTGTGCCATTGCCCGGCCCAGAGGAGAAATTGCCAGAGGATGTGGAAGTGCAGCTGTCACAGCTCATCGCGCAAGCAAGTGCCCAGTTACTGCAGGCCAATACCGCACAAGCTCAACAAGCCCAAGCGGCGGCTATGCAACAAGATCCTCTGATCCAGATGCAACAACAAGAGTTGCAGCTTAAGGGTCAAGAGGCGCAGCGTAAGGCTCAGAAGGATGCGACTGACGCCCAGCTCAAACAATCGCAGCAACAGATTGAACGCGAACGCATCATGACCCAAAAGGAAATTGATATGGCGCGGATCCAAGCTACGGTACAGAAAGATCAGCAGGAACTAGCTCAAGACGCACAGGCCGAGAAGAACAAACTCTTGGCTGAAATCATGAGGAATAAACAATGATCGACAAATATCTAAAACTTCTAGCTTCAAAGATAGATGACAAAGTATCCCAACTCCAAATGTCAATAGCCGATGGCAAGGCTGAAGATTATGCGGAGTACAAGAAGATGTGTGGAGAGGTGAAAGGTCTACTCACTGCACGTTTATACATCATAGACCTACAAGAAAGAGTCAATCACGATGACGATGACGAGTGAGATTTCGAATCTCGACATTACCAAGGCCGTGGATTTATCCAAGATCTTGAACACAAAGCCAGAGGAGAAGGCTAAACAACTTCCCCGCCCATCTGGTTACAGAATTCTTTGTGCTATCCCAGAGATAGAGAAAGAATACGGAGAGTCCGGACTCGTAAAAGCGGAAGAAACTCTCATGATTGAGGAAACCCTGACTACTGTGTTATTCGTAGTAGACATGGGCCCAGACTGCTACAAAGACGCAAGCCGATTCCCATCTGGCCCGTACTGCAAGAAGGGTGACTTTATCTTGATTAGACCCAACTCAGGAACGCGACTGGTCATTCACGGCAAGGAATTCCGTGTGATCAATGACGATTCTGTTGAAGGCGTAGTAGACGATCCCCGTGGCATCCGCCGCAAATAAGGAGCGACATGAGTACATTTAAATTTCCCGATGAACAGGATGACGTAAAAGTCACAACCGAAGACGATCAAACCGATGAACAGATCATTGTTGACGTAGAAGACAACACGCCTGCGGAGGATCGCAATAAGCCTCCCATGGACGAGAAAGTCAAAGAAGAGCTGTACAACGATGAGCTCGAAGACTACTCCACCAAAGTTAAAAAGAAGCTAATTCAAATGAAGAGGCTGGCTCACGAAGAACGCCGTGAGAAAGAGAACGCTTTGCGCGAGCAACAAGAGGCTATTGCCTTTGCTCAGAAGATGATGCAAGAGAACAATCGTCTTAAGTCCAACCTAAATAACAGTGAGAAGAACGTACTTGCTACGGTTCAGAAGGCTGTAGCTATGGAAATGGATGCGGCCAAGCGCGCTTATCGTGAAGCCTACGACTCTGGCGACACTGATAGAGTGATGGAAGCACAGGAAAAGCTGACTCAAGCAACGCTAAAAGCCGAAAAAGTAAAGAATTTTCGTCCACCTGCTTTACAAGAGGAAGAAACTCCTGTACAAATGCAGTCACAGCCGGCACCACAGTTCCGTCCTGACCCCAGCGCGCAAGCATGGCAACAGGAAAATCCGTGGTTCGGAGAAGATGAAGAGATGACCAGCTTGGCTCTCGGGCTCCATGAAAAGCTCAAGCGCGAAGGTGTTCAGGTTTCATCACAAGAGTATTATCGAAAGATAGACGCCACAATCCGCAGGCGATTCCCAGAGAGATTTGAGGAAGAAGCGGAACAAAATGAGCGCCCAGTCGCTCGCAAAAGTTCGGTCGTTGCACCGGCTACAAGGTCAACTGCTCCTAAGAGGGTTCGTTTGAATCCGTCTGAAATGAGCTTGGCCAAAAAATTAAATTTAACGCCCGAGCAATATGCCAAGGCGAAACTCGAAATGGAGGCCTCTAATGGCTGAAAACAGAAAACCGCGTGAACTTGAAGATAGATTGATGGCTGAACGTCCTAAACAGTGGCAGCAGGCCGAACTTCTACCTGAACCAGACAAGCACCCGGACTATTCGTATCGTTGGATTCGTGTTGCTAATCTGAACACAGCTGACCCTCGTAACCTTTCAAGCAAATTGCGTGAAGGCTGGGAGCCAGTTACTTTAGAAGAGCAGCCAAAATTTAGACTGTTAGCCGATCCAGCTAGTCGATACAAAGACAATGTTGAAATTGGCGGGCTGTTACTTTGCAAGACGCCGAAAGAATTTGTGGAACAGCGAAATGCCCATTTTGCTAGACAAACACAAGCTCAGACGGATGCTGTAGACAACAGTCTCATGCGTCAAAGTGATCCGAGGATGCCACTCTTTCGAGAGAACAAATCTTCGTCTAGCTTTGGTAAAGGTACTTAATTAACTTAGGAGTCTTAAATGGCATATCCTACAGTCTCGGCCCCTTACGGTCTTAAGCCTGTAAATCTAATAGGTGGACAGGTATTCGCAGGCGCAACCCGCCTGATGCAAATCGCAGAAAATTATGCGACTAGCATTTTCTACGGTGACTTGGTAAAACGCGTGTCTGATGGCACTATCGAAAAGGACACTGGCACGACAACTGCCACGCCTTGCGGTGTGTTCTTAGGCGTAAGTTTTACTAACGCTTCAACTGGGCAAATCCAGCAACAACAGTACTATCCAGCTAGCCAGCAGATCAAATCTGGCACGCAGATTTTTGCAGTTGTTGCAGATGATCCCGATACGCTGTTTCAAGTAGTCTCTTGTTCTGGAACCACAACCGTGGCTGGAATGGGCATTTCTGCTATTGGTAACAACATTGCTTTGATTCAAAACGCCGGATCTACCACCACTGGTAACTCCAAAGTGGCTATTGATGAAGGCACTCAAGCTACTACCAATACGCTGCCTATCCGCATCATTGATGTGGTTCGTGAGACAGCAACAGGCGCTGATACATTTGTTGAGTTTATCGTCAAGATCAACGCAACTATGCACCAGTACAACAACTCTACTGGCGTATAAGGAGCATAAATCATGGCTATTTCACGCGCACAACTACTTAAAGAGTTGCTTCCCGGTCTGAACGCTTTGTTCGGTCTGCAATACGCAACATATGATCAAGAGCACAAAGAGATCTACGAAACTGAGACATCAGAGCGTAGCTTCGAAGAAGAGACTAAACTCTCTGGCTTCTCTGCCGCACCAGTCAAAAATGAAGGCTCTGCCATCAGCTATGACAATGCACAGGAAGCATGGACAGCTCGATACAACCACGAAACCATTGCTTTGGGCTTCAGCTTGACTGAAGAGGCTATCGAAGATAACTTGTATGACTCATTGTCTGCACGTTACACGAAGGCTTTGGCCCGTGCTATGGCTTACACCAAGCAAGTTAAGGCTGCCGCTGTTTTGAATAACGGTTTCAGCGCTTCTTACACTGGTGGTGATGGTGTCGCTTTGTTCTCTAGTGCACACCCCTTGATCAGTGGTGGCACTAACAGCAACATTCCTACGACCCCTGCCGATTTGAACGAGACTTCTTTGGAAGCCGCCGTTATTCAAATCTCTCTGTGGACAGATGAGCGTGGCTTGTTGATCGCAGCTAAACCCAAGAAATTGGTTGTTCCTTCTTCATTGCAATTCGTTGCTACTCGCTTGCTCGAAACGGAACTCCGTGTCGGCACAGCTGATAACGACATCAATGCAATTAAGAACAACGGTTCAATCTCTGAAGGTTACTGTGTAAACCACTTCTTGACCGATACTAACGCTTGGTTCTTGACCACAGACGTTCCTAACGGCATGAAGCACTTTGTTCGTTCACCCTTGGCTAACTCCATGGATGGCGACTTCGATACAGGTAACGTTCGTTACAAGTCTCGCGAGCGTTATTCTTTTGGCTGGTCAGATCCATTGGGTATGTTCGGCTCTGCTGGTGCTTAATCAGCGGTAAAGAAAAAGGGGGCTTCGGCTCCCTTTTTTGTTGCATTGTATTTATTGAAGTGGTATAAACATATTAATCCGGGCTTATCCGGTGCATTAGACAGTCCCGGCTGACGACATACAGACTGATGCACTTAACTTGTATGTAAGGAAAAATCATGGCATCGACCACCTTCTCCGGCCCAGTAACGTCCACAAATGGCTTTATTGGCGCAGTAACTGGCAATATTACTGGCAACGTCACAGGTACTGTGACAGGCAACGTAGACGCAACCGCAGGCTACATTCAGCTTCGCACCGCTACAACTACACAAATTGCTGACGCTACAGATTCTGTAAATACTTCAGGTAAAGCTGCAGGCACGATTGTGTTCAATACTACTTTGGGCACTTTAAAAATTGCTACAGGCGCTACAGCTACTAGCACTTGGGTGAACGCTGACGGCACTACCGCTGTTACTCCTTCCTAATCAACTCAAGGGGCTTTGGCCCCGTTTTTAAAGGAGCTTGATTATGATGCAGACAGACGTTAAAGGTAAGGATTGCGTAGCTAACGCAACCACTACTGTATTTGACGGGCGTGCTCGTTTCAAAGGTATTTGGTATAGCTCTTCTGGCGCTACCAGTATTGCTGTCAAGGATGGCGCAACCACTTTGTTTACTTTTATCATTGCTGGGCAAGCCTCGGATGATATTTGGATTCCGGGTGAAGGCGTACTTTGCGCAACAAGCCTGCTTGTAACAATCGGTGCTAACTGTACCGCAGTGGTGTTCTATGGCTAAGAGTCCAGCATGGCAGAGGAAAGAGGGAAAGAGTCCGACTGGTGGCTTAAATGCCAAGGGACGCGCCTCCGCCAAAAAGCAAGGCATGAATTTGAAACCTCCCCAGCCGGAAGGAGGCTCCCGCAAGGACTCTTTCTGTGCGAGGATGGGCGGCATGAAAAAGAAACTAACCAGCGAAAAGACGGCAAAAGATCCAGATTCACGGATTAATAAAGCGTTGAAAAAATGGAAATGCTAGATCTTAATATTGCATGGTCGGCGATATTAACACTGTTAATATCAATTTTGGGTTACGTCATGAACGAGAAGTTCAGGGAACTGGCTCGCATTAGCATTTTGCTCAACAAAACCCGTGAGGAGGTTGCCCGTGATAACGTTACTCAAGCAGAAGTTGATCGCATTACGAACCACATTGACCAGCGCTTTAACAAACTTGAAGCAAAGATTGACCAGCTTATTCAAGCGGGGCGATAATGCCAAGCAAGAGTAAATCTCAACACAATTTCATGGCTGCGATTGCACATTCGCCATCGTTTGCCAAGAAAGCCGGAGTGCCCATGTCTGTGGGTAAAGAGTTTATAACTGCCGATAAAGGCAAGAAATTTTCTAGAGGTGGAACTATGGCTACAAAAGATTCTGGATTTGATGATGATGTTAAACGAGTCAAATCAGGCTTGTACATGAACAAAGATGAAGACCGGGTTTATAGCCGCGAGCGTGGCCTTGGCCCAGGTATGGCTGCACGGCGTTTAAGTGAGCGCGGTGTCGATATTAAAGGTTTGGCCGGTAATCGTGCAAATGAAGAAGATCTTGGCAGCTACAAAAAAGGCGGCAAAGTGAAGCACGAAGACGCCAAGATGGACAAGAAGATGATGCAGAAGGCCGTAAACAAACACGAAGGCCGCCTGCACAAAGGCTCAACCATGACCAAATTAGCTGGCGGTGGTTATACAAAAGCGGCTGACGGTATTGCTACTAAAGGCAAAACCAGAGGCACTCAAGTTGTAATGAAGCGCGGCGGCGGCGCTTGTTAAGGAGTTGATATGCGTGAAGATCCATACGTATACGGCGGTTCTACCGACATGGAGCTTGAGCTCGAAGACAGACTTCGAGAAAAAGCCGGTGCTGGCCGTGGTGGTCAAGGTGGCCCCACAGCTAAAGAGCTGGCTGACTATGAGCGCAAAATGAATCGTGGCATCTTTACTGAAGGTATGAAACCACCTCAAGACGTTGATGGCCGTTCAGCTGCACCCAAGAAGATTGTTAAAAAGGCCGGTGGCGGTATGACAGCCTCCAGTCGTGGTGATGGTATTGCACAGCGCGGTAAAACGCGCGGAAAGATGTGTTAAATCATGATGGCTAGCCGTGGAATGGGCGCAATGCGCGCCAGCAAAATGCCCAAAGGTGTACGCAAAGAGCGTAGGGATGACACTGACTTTACCGAGTACGCTGATGGTGGCCCAGTTGGCTTGTATGCCAACATTAACGCCAAGAGAAAACGTATCGCGGCTGGCTCTAAAGAAAAGATGCGTAAGCCCGGCTCTAAGGGTGCACCTACTGCTCAAGCATTCATTAACTCTGCTAAGACTGCTAAGAAATGACCACTACAGGAACCACAGCCTTTAACATGGAGTTCACCGAGCTCGCGGAAGAGGCGTGGGAGAGAGCTGGCCGAGAGATGCGTACTGGTTATGACCTACGCACAGCTCGCCGTTCTCTTAACCTAATGACCATTGAGTGGGCTAATCGCGGCATCAATATGTGGACTATTGAGACAGGGACAATCACTCTGACTCCGGGACTGGCCACATACGCTTTGCCTACAGATACGATTGACCTGCTAGATCATGTGATCAGGACGCAGGCTAACAACGCTTCAACTCAGGCCGACTTGAGTATTACCCGAATAAGTGTGTCTACATATGCAACGATCCCTAACAAGTTGGTTCAGGGGCGTCCCATCCAAGTATGGATTCAGCGTCTTTCTGGTGAAACTAATCCTACTGCCGCTGTTCTTGATGGTGCAATTACGTCCACGGACACAACGATCACGCTTAGTACGGTGGTTGGGTTAGCTGGTTCTGGATTTATCCGCCTTGGTACAGAAGATATTTACTACACCTATATCAGTGGTAGTGTGCTGGGCGGTGTATTCCGTGGCCAAAACAATACTACAGCAGCTGCTCAAGCAGATGGCACTGCAGTGTTTGTGCCCCAGCTTCCTGCGGTGACAGTGTGGCCTACGCCCGATAACTCACAACAATACCAGTTTGTGTACTACAGAATGCGCCGCATCCAAGACGCTGGCGCTGGTATACAGACATCCGATATGAATTTTCGCTTTCTACCTTGTGTGGTGGCAGGATTAGCCTACTACATAGCCATGAAGGTGCCTGAGTTACAAGGCCGTCTGGATATGCTTAAACGGGTCTATGACGAACAATATGCTTTAGCGGCTCAAGAAGATCGCGAGAAGGCTACATTGAGGTTGGTGCCTCGTATAGCATTCATTGGTGGTGGTACTTAATGGCAACTCCTTTTGCATCCGGTAAGTATGCTATTGCCGAATGTGATCGGTGTGGACAGCGCTACAAGTTAAAGCAGTTAAAGATGGAGGTCATCAAGACCAAGCTTTATCAGCTTAAAGTTTGTGAAGCTTGCTGGGATCCAGATCAGCCGCAGTTGCAGCTGGGTATGTATCCTGTTTATGATCCACAGGCGCTGTATCAGCCAAGGCCAGACACAACGTATGTGACGGCTGGTTTGAATGCTGCGGGTAATCTAACAGGTGGTTCGCGAGACATTCAGTGGGGTTGGGCACCAGTAGGTGGGGCAAGTAATTTTGATGCAGGATTGACTCCGAACTACCTTGTTGCTACAACTTCAGTTGGAACGGTCACAGTATCATGAAAAATAAACAAAATGCTCAATTGGCTGGTGATAAAAAGTATCAGGGTGTGCCATGTAAAAATGGGCATTCTGGTGTACGTTTTGTAGTTAATGCTGATTGCGCTGAATGTGCGATGGATAGGCAACGTACAACAAGCAGAAAAGAGTATTTGGTTGGCTATCGAAAAAACAGCAAAAAGTTAAAGGATTACCAAGCAACTTACCATAAAGCGTATGAGCAAACCCAAAAAGTTAAAGAAGTACGTGCTCAATATCGCAAAAACAATTCTGGCAAGTGGACTGCAAAGACAAGACGCTATCAAATAGCCAAGGAAAATAGAACTCCAAATTGGTTAACATTAGAAGACCATTGGATGATTGAAGAAGTTTATGGCTTGGCTGTTTTACGAACCAAGCTTTTTGGCTTTAAATGGCATGTAGATCATGTGATTCCTTTGCAAGGTGAGCTTGCATCTGGACTGCATGTGCTTCATAATTTGCAGGTAATACCCGCATCAGATAATTTGAGCAAATCCAACCAATTTACGGTAAATTAAGGAGCTAAACATGGCATACACACGATCAGCAGACGGAGTCGCTAAAAAAGGTAAGACTGATGTTCACATCTTTCCTAACAGCGGCCCTTCTGCAAAAGAAACACATGGCGGAACAGGTAAGGGTAAGGGTAAAACCAACTCTGACATGAAGACTATGGGTCGTAATTTGGCAAAGATTGCCGCACAGAAGCGAGGCTAACATGGCTAAATACAGCAAAATGATGATGGGTAAAGAGGTTGGTGATGCCAAGGTCTACGCTCCTCCACACACTATGAAGGGCGAGAAAGTTGCTCCTAAAGAGAATCCCGGCTCTGGTAAAAACATGAGCCGCGCTGACACTGTAGAAATGACTGTTGGTAATATCAACAAATCATCTGGTGGTGAGCCAAAGACGTCCGGCATCAAGATGCGTGGTGCAGGTGCAGCTACTAAAGGCGTGATGTCAAGAGGCCCGATGGCATGAACTACAGTCAGCTTGTTACCGCAGTAAGCGACTACTGCGAAAACACTTTCCCAACCACTGACATGGATACATTTATCCGTCAGGCGGAGCAACGCATCTATAACACGGTGCAGATTGCTAACTTGCGAAAGAATGTGACAGGCACTTTGACTACCGGCAATAAGTACCTTTCGTGCCCCACAGATTTTTTGTCTACATACAGTATTGCGTTGTACCCTTACAACACCACAACTGCAACTGGCGTATCTGGTCAGCGAACAATTGTTGTAGCAAGCACCACGGGTATTGCTAGGGGTCAGCAAGTTACTGGAACCAACATTGGAACCAATGCTCTGGTGCGTAGCATCTCAGGAACAACCATCACATTAACTGAACTAAACACTGGCACGGTTAACGCCACAGTGACGTTCCAAGGCGATTACTTGTATTTGCTTAATAAAGATGTGAACTTCATCCGTGAAGCATATCCTTTAACAGCACTTGCATCTGAGCCTAAACATTACGCCATCTTTGGCCCTCAGTCTAATGATGTAAATGAATTAACATTCATTGTTGGCCCTACGCCAAGTTCCGCATACAAGGCTGAATTGCATTATTACTACTACCCAGAATCTATTGTCACTGCTACAACTACATGGTTGGGTGATAACTTTGATTCTGTCTTGTTGTACGGCACAATCTGCGAAGCTTTTGTTTATATGCGTCAAGAAGCCGATATGATGAAACTGGCTCAAGACCGCTATGTGCAAGCTATGGCGCTTCTCAAGAACTTGGGTGATGGTAAACAAAGGGCTGACGCATACCGCGATGGCCAAGTCCGAGTTGCAGTCTCATGAGTATTGTTCAAACCCAGACCACAAGCTTCAAGGCGGAGCTGTACCAAGGTATTCACGATCTTACGACAGACGTTATCAAGATTGCTTTGTACACGGCCAGCGCCGATCTAAACGAAGCAACCACGATCTACTCTTCTACCAATGAAGTAGTGGCATCTGGTTACTCCGCTGGTGGTTCCACTCTAACACCTGTTAGTGTTGCGTCCTCTGGGTACACGGCCTATGTTGGGTTTCCTAATATATCGTGGACTGCTGCATTAACAGCTCGGTGCGCTTTGATCTATAACTCTAGTCAGGGCAACAAGTCTGTGGCCGTTTTAGACTTTGGGTCTGACAAAACATCAACAACTACTTTTACAATCACAATGCCCGCTAATACAGCAACTACGGCTTTAATAAGGTCATCAAACTAATGTTTTCAGCAACATCATCAGGTACTATTGGCGATGTGATGGTTCACACTGTAAGCCATCGTGGGTTCAATCCCGAAGAGCTTGCAGAGCAGGCACTGAATAAAATCATTTATGTTGGGGATCAGTCCCATCCGGCCATTCGCGATCAGGCTCAAGCCTTTCGTGAACACATCCGTGGTGTTTTGGTGTTCTACATGAAACGCGCAATTGAGTCTAATAATACGACTCTGGCTAACAAACTCCGCGAATCGGGGCATTCTGAACTTGTAACTCTCTTGGAGATATAACATGGCTATCACTATCACTACGGCAATGCCCACCAGCTTCAAGGTAGAAATCCTTAAAGCTGTACACGACTTTACGGCCAGCACAGGCAACACATTCAAAATTGCCTTGTTTGTATCCACGGCTTCTGGCTCTGGCACGTTTGGCGCTGCTACAACCAACTACTCCCAGATGGGTTCAGACGAGTTGGCCACAGCGACTGGCTACACAAGACCCGGTAACACGTTAGTGTCTGTTACGCCTGTGGCTGACGGCACAACTGCTATTTGTGACTTTTCAGATACCACATGGTCTTCTGCTACGTTCACAACCAGCGGCGCATTAATTTATAACTCCACGGCTTCTGGTGCGGCTTGCGCGGTATTGAGTTTTGGCGGTGACCAGCAAGTAAGTTCTGGTGACTTCACGATTCAGTTCCCAACAGCCGCTGCCGCTACTGCGATTATTCGTATCGCGTAAGCGGGTTTAAGTGAGCGGATGGGGCGAACTTCCTTGGGGCTATAACGGTTGGGGCGGTGTCCCTGTTGTAGTCCCCCTTGACGGCTGGGGTAGTCAAGGCTGGGGTGTTTCTCCTTGGGGCGCTGGCAGTATCTCTGTACAGGGTACAGGTGCTGTTGGAACAGTTGGGATTTCAGTATCGGTTACGTTTGTACCTACAGGCGTTTCTGCTACAGGTGAGGTTGGTACAGCCCTGCCAAAAGTTAACTTCACGCTCACGGGCGTGGTGGCTAACGGCTCGATTGGTGATGTAAAGGCTTCAGTCGTTTACACGCCAGCAGGTGTGCAGGGTGTTGGGCAGATTGGTAACTTTGAAGTCAACGTTGATGATTTCATCATTCCAATTGGTGTTGCGGGCACGGGTCAGATTGGTACGCCAGTACTGCGGATTGGTAAGTCAATTACGGTTACTGGGGTGCAAGGCAGTGGTGCTGTAGGTACTACAGTTCCGTATGTGCAGTTCACGCCTGCGGGGGTTTTGGGTACGGGTAGTGTTGGTAGCGTTCAGATTAATGTGAGCGAAACCATCATCCCAACGGGTGTTCAAGGTTTAGGTTCTGTTGGTAGCGTAACGCTTGTTTATAACGGCGGGGCAACACCAACAGGCGTGGTGGGTACGGGTAGTGTTGGTACTGCTATTGCGAATGTTATAAAAACAATTCAAAACGGCGTATCCGCTACTGGACAGATAGGCACAGTTTCAGTTAAAGTTAGTGACACTGTAGTCCCAGTTGGGGTGCAAGGTACTGGACAAATTGGAACTGTTTTAATTCGGGGGTGGACGGTGATTGACGATTCGCAGACACCAAGTTGGGGTGATGTAAATACTGCACAGTCACCGAATTGGGGTGATGTGGGCACGACACAAAACCCCGTATGGACAGATATTCCAACATAGGAGTTTTTAGATGACAACGGCATATACATCACTATTAGGTTTTGCCCTTCCGGTTACCGGAGAACTCTCTGGTACGTGGGGCGACACCGTTAATAGCTCAATCACGCAGCTTGAAGAAGATGCGATTGCGGGCGTGGCTACGGCCAGTGTGACTTCCGGTAACTGGACACTTTCTACAACAGGATCAGGTGCATCTAATGAGGCACGTAAAGCGATCTTGATTCCAACGGGTACTCCGGGGGTTTCTAGGAATATCTTAGCGCCTAACTCAAGTAAAGCCTATATTGTTGTTAATCAATCTAATGCCGCAGTAGTGTTAAAAGGGGTTACAGGCCCAACTACTGGTGTCACAATTGCAACTGGAACAACGGCTCTTTGCGCTTGGAACGGTTCTGATTTTGTTATTGTTTCCCAAAGCCTTTCAAATGCAACAGGGACGTTGGGCATTGCCAACGGCGGTACAGGACAGACTACAGCTACAGCAGCTTTTGACGCTCTGGCTCCTACAACAACCGCAGGTGATACGATGTACTTTAACGGCACAGATAATGTGCGTTTAGGTATTGGTACTGCCGGTCAAGCGTTGGTTGTAAATAGCGGCGCTACAGCACCCGAATGGGGTTCCGCTGGCATTTCAACAGGTAAGGCCATTGCGATGGCAATGATCTTCGGTTAATTTTAGGAGCACTAAATGGCAAATCCAAATATTGTTGCAGTAACGTCAATCTACGGCAACACATCTACCTTATTGATTTCATCCACGGCTGACCCGTTTGCTACTGCGTTAGTAAATAATGCGGCTTCATCAGGTAAAGTCTACAAGATCAATTCAATTGTTGCAGCCAACGTTGACGGAACTGCCGCTGCTGACATCACCATTAAGATTTTCTCTCAAGATGATCTAGGTGGTACAGGTACTGCGATTGCTTCTACGATCTCCATACCACCTGACGCATCTTTGATTGTGACTGACAAGACAACAAGTTTTTACTTGCTAGAAGACAAGTCAATCGGTGCTACGGCAAGTGCGGCAAACGATATAGTCGTTACTTGCTCTTGGGAAGAAATTAACTAATCGGAGACACTCATGTCTCAAAGATATACGGGTGGAATTATCAGTGCTGGCTTGAACGGCATCAACTTTCCTGTCAAGACTGTGGAATACCTTGTCGTGGCTGGCGGGGGTGGGGGCGGCTATTTTGGTGGCGGTGGCGGTGCTGGTGGCGGGGTTTTAACCGCTACAGGCCTTTCTATTTCCATTGGAACTTCTTACACAATAACTATTGGTGCGGGAGGAGTGGGCGCAGTTGGAAGCGGTTTTACTCTTACTTCTGCCGCTACTAATGGTTCAAATTCTGTTTTTAGTTCTATAACCTCTACTGGTGGAGGTTTTGGTGGAAGTTATAACGGGGCAACCCCCGGTAATGGCGGTAGCGGTGGGGGTGGGGGAACACAAAGTACTGGGGCATCAGGTGGAACGGGAACATCTGGACAAGGATTTGCTGGCGGTGCTGGTAATACTGATAACTCTACATATCGCAGCGGTGGCGGTGGCGGTGGATCGGGATCAATAGGACTTGCGGCTGATTCTAATAGGGCTGGAAATGGCGGTACTGGAATAGCAACATCCATATCTGGCTCACAATTATTTTACGCTGGTGGTGGTGGAGGCGGTGCTAGTGATAATAACAATATTGATCTTGGCGGTCTTGGATGCGCTGGTGGTGGAAATGGTGGAAGCACTACTACTAATGGATCGGCAGGTTTAGCAAATACTGGTGGTGGTGGTGGCGGTGAAGATAGCAGATCAAGTGGATACCCATGTAAAGCTGGCGGTTCAGGCATAGTCATTATCCGCTACCCATCTTACTTAGCCCCTGCTACATCTACGACAGGCAATCCTGAAACTTATGTAACTGGCCCTTGGCGTGTTTATCGCTTTGTGGCAAGTGGCACTATTACATTCTGAGGATATATGGCTACAGGACTTTTTACTCTCAGACAAGTTAACCAAGCCCTAGCACAAAAGGCATGGAGTGGTACGCAGAAAACTAACTTTGTTGAATATTTAGTTGTTGCGGGTGGCGGTGGTTCAGGTGAATATGGCGGCGGTGGTGGCGGTGGTGGTTTGTTAACTGGCATCTTGCCTGTCGCTACTGGCTCATCTATTACTGCTACTGTAGGCGGTGGCGGTGCTGGTGGAACTAGCGGAAGTAGTGCTGGCAGTAATGGTCAGAATTCTGTATTTGGTTCAATAACTTCTTTGGGTGGTGGTGGTGGTGGCTCTGCAAATGCTTCAAATGCAAATGGAACTGCTGGTGTAAGTGGTGGTTCTGGTGGCGGTGGTAGTGCAAAGTTTGGTTCTTTTTCTATCATTGATGCTGGACAAGGCACATCAGGTCAAGGCAACGCTGGCGGTCGTGGTGATGCAAGTGGTGGACAAGCCTATCAAGGTGGCGGTGGAGGTGGTGCTGGAACTGCTGGGTTTAGTGTTGGCACAGACCCAGCCGCAGTTGTTAATAGTGGTGGTGCTGGAATAGCTAGTGCCATCAATGGAACTGTAACTGCTTATGCTGGTGGTGGCTCTGGATTTAGGGCTGGCGGTGCTTATCCAAGTTACGGGGTTGGTGGTGTCGGTGGCGGTGGAAATCAAAATACAGCAGGGGCTACAAACACAGGAGGCGGTGGCGGTAGTTATAGCCCTGCACCCTCTGGAGGCTCTGGCATTGTCATCATTCGCTA
>Ga0222712_10000950_pt1 | contig 37062 bp, 30 predicted proteins | sample C33_657DmetaG_FD_165043 | JGI IMG/M metagenome (GOLD analysis project Ga0222712, IMG submission 165043) | Estuarine water microbial communities from San Francisco Bay, California, United States - C33_657D | ecosystem: Environmental > Aquatic > Marine > Unclassified | place: USA: California... | reverse complement strand
TGCCTGTTAATAGCATTACCCTGCTAGGAATACATACTGCACCTTGGTGCCCGCCCATCACGTGTGCCTGCGTGAATGTAAGACCCCTTGCTACTAGTTTATCTAGGTTGGGTGTTTTAATTTGCTTGTTACCCAGTGCATGTATGGTTGCAAAACTTTGGTCATCACTGTAAATAATGAGTACATTTTTTGCCCGCTGAACTTGGGTTTTTTGCGCGGCCGCGGCCGCGCAAAAAACGCCGAACACCATTACACTAAATAAATATTTAAATCGCATGCCGCTCTTTGCTTATTGAATTTGCAACTGATAAGCTACCACCGAATTTTTCATAAACGTAGGCACGTAAATGATTTTATTTTTTGCGTCGTAGCCAATATCCGCGCTGTTTATTTTTTCGGATCTGGTGTCAAATAAAGTTATTTTTTGGGCGCCTGCTACAATGTAATAAACAATGCCATTCCAGCAGCTTACAATGTACTGATTAGGGGCCACTCTTTCGATACCGTCGGTGCTTGGGTCCATACCATCCATGATTTTTGAAATAGCGCCACCAGGGGTTACAGATAATAAAGAGCCTCTATCTAAAATGAGTAATTGGTCTTCGATACTTAAAAGTCCATTAGGCCCTTGCAGGTTTTCTACTTCTATACTTACAATACCATTTTCGATGCGGTGCACTTTTCCGGTTCTACTATCTGATACAAAAACAGCGCCATTTTTATTGACAGTCACATCGTTTAAAAAAACAGATCCTTCTACCTTAATTTTATTTTTTATGACACCTTTTTTAATATCTATTACAACAAGCTCTGTTAAATCTGCAACATACAGTTCTTGTTTGTATTTGGCCATTCCTTTGGGTGCATTTAATCCGGTAACCCATTCTAAATTAACAGGAGAACCGGTTTTTGATAATTTACTGATGCTTCCCTTACCGTCTTTGCCATTAGAGGCGCCGTCTATATTTGAAACCCATAAGCAGTTTTCTTTGTCATCCACGAGTACTGATTCTGGAATTTTTAAAATGGTGTCGGTAGCCCACAATTTTTGAACGGTTGCTTTTTGCGCGTAGATACTAACTAAAGAGAAACATGCAAGCGCCAGGGAAATCATTATTTTTTTCATAAGAGAGGATTATACAAGAAAGTTAAAGAAAATTAAGGCTCTAGTAACCCTTATTTACCAATGAACCCTCTTTTTGTTCATTTATGGGTATAAAATGTAGAATACGGCTATTGGCAATTCGGCATTTGTGCTCAATCACACATTAAATTGCTATACATTTTGAAACTATTGAATGCTTTTTTTATGCGTTACATTTCTATCTTATTTCTACTTTTTATTGCAGTAGCTGTAAAGGCTCAAAAAAAACCTTTAGACCATACCGTGTATGACAATTGGCAGTCTATTGCAGATCGTGCCATAAGTAATGACGGCAAGTATGTTGCGTATGCTATAAATCCACAAGAAGGAGATGGGGTATTGGTGGTGCAGTCGTTACAAGGGGATTACAAACTCGTTATTCCTAGAGGGGCGGGCGTTGTTTTGTCGGAAGATAGTAAGTACGCCGTATTTCGTATCAAGCCAACTTTTGTACAAACCCGTGATGCAAAAATTAAAAAGAAGAGACCCGATGAAATGCCTAAAGATAGCTTAGGCGTAGTGAAACTTGGAGATAAAACCGTTAACAAAACACCTCGTTTAAAATCCTTTAAATTACCAGACGAAGCTGGTGGATGGCTTGCCTATTTATTAGATAAAGAACCAGCAGATGCGCCTAAATCAAAAGCGTCTCTTGATTCTGCAGCTAAAATACAATCTATGTTTGCGATGGCAGATAGTTTGGTGCGCGTAGCTGACAGCATTCGTTTAAAAGCAACGACTGCGTCTGTAAAAGGAATGTCTGTTTTACAAACAACTCCACAGCAACCTAAGGTAGCAGAAGAAAATGTAGAAGAAGGAACAACGCTTGTGCTCAGGGATTTTAATACCGGTGCCGAAACAAAATATCCATTAGTCAGTGATTTTTATTTTAATAAAAAAGGCACGACACTCGTACTCAAAAAAACAAAGAAAAATGGGTTGGCTGGTTCTGCGGCAACCATTGTTAAGGTTGATTTATCCAGTATGAAGGCTTCAACAATTTTAACAAAGTTTAACGATGCTAAACTCTTTAGACTAGATGAAGCAGGTAAGCAACTTGCTTTTGTTGCCGAAAGAGATAGCGCTGCAAAAGCAGTACGTAAATTTTATCAGTTATATTATTTTAAGGATGGTCAGGATTCGGCGGTAGCTATTGCGGGTCAATCTTCTAAAGGAGTTCCAGCAGGTCATATCATAAGCGAAAACCAAGCGGTTAGTTTTAGTAAATCTGGCAGACAATTATTTTTTGGAACCGCTCCATTATGGCCATTAAAAGATACGAGTTTGCCAGAGTTTGACCGTGTGAGCGTAGATGTATGGCATTACAATGATGATCAAATTATGCCGATGCAGTTGAGATCTGCAGAATCTGAATTAAGAAGAGCGTACACCGCTAGATATGATTTTACTTCTAATACTGTTGTGCCACTTGGCTCTACTACATTTAGAAATGTAGTACAAACAAATGATGGCGACGGTTCTGTGTTTTATGCAGCCACAGATGAAGGCAAAAGAATTGCATCACAGTGGCAGGGTTATACCATTAACGATGTGTATAGTATAAACTCACTCGATGGTTCTTCGAAACTCATTAAAGCCAATTTAAAATCGGGTAATGTGCAGCCAAGTGTTTCTGGTAATTTATTACTCTATTACGATGAGCCTGCTAAAAAATATTTTGTGTACAACCATGCTACAGGTGTAACTAATCAAATTGCAAAAGATATTACAACTGCACTCTATGATGAAGAAAATGATATGCCCGATGATCCTAATGCATACGGGCTTATGCGCTGGACCGAAAATGACAAGTACGTATTACTCTATGATAGGTATGATATTTGGCAGGTAGATCCACTTGGTCTACAAAAATCTATTTGCTTAACCTCTGGTCGTGCAAATAAAATTTCTTACCGTTATATCGCTACAGACCGCGATGAAAAATTTGTAAAAAACGGACAGCAATTACTGCTTCGTGTTTTTGATGAAAAAGACAAGTCTGCAGGTTTGGCAACAATGGTGTATGGTAATAATACCCTTAATGTTTTATTCAAAGAAAAAGTAGCACTTAGCCCACTTGTGCAAAAAGCAAAAGAGGCAGATGCATTACTCTATGCTAAAGAAACCTATGTACAATCTCCAACATTATTTACTTCTAGTGTAAACGGTGGCGCGGCCAATCAATTGGCTGCTACCAATCCACAACAAAATGAATATAATTGGGGTACTGCCGAGTTATTTACTTGGAAAGCATATACAGGTAAATTAACAGAAGGTATTTTATACAAGCCTGAAAATTTTGATGCTACTAAAAAGTATCCAATGATTGTTTATTTCTACGAACGCAACAATCAAACCTTGTACAATTATGTTCCGCCAACTCCAACGGCTTCTCGTTTAAATATTTCATTTTTTGTAAGCCGAGGGTATGTGGTGCTCGTGCCAGATATCTGGTATAAAAAAGGATATCCAGGCCAAGGTGCATATGATTATATATTGAGCGGAACGCGCGCTGTTGTAAAACAAGGATATATTGATAGTACCAAAATTGGACTTCAAGGTCAAAGTTGGGGAGGTTATCAAATTGCACATTTAATTACTAGAACCAATTTATATGCTGCAGCATGGGCTGGTGCACCGGTTGTAAACATGACAAGTGCTTATGGTGGCATCCGTTGGGGACCAGGAATGAACCGTCAATTCCAATATGAAAAAACACAGAGTAGAATTGGTGCCACTTTATGGGAGAAACCAAATTTATACATCGAAAATTCTCCATTGTTTCATTTACCTAAAGTGACTACGCCGCTTGTTATTATGGCCAATGATGCAGATGATGCTGTTCCTTGGTATCAGGGTATTGAGTTTTATACAGCACTGCGCCGTTTAGGTAAAAAAGTTTGGATGTTAAACTATAACAATGAAGCGCACAATTTAGTAGAGCGAAAAAATAGAAAAGATATTCAAATTAGAGAACAACAATTCTTTGATTATTTATTAAAAGGAGAGAAGCCAGCACCGTGGATTAGTAGTGGTGTTCCTGCAACTATGAAAGGAAGAGATTGGGGATTAAAATAGAATGGCTTAGGCCGTTCTATTTGGGTCCCAGGCTTCTAGTTGGTTCGCTACTTCTGTTAAGAAGCTAGCACCAACACTGCCATCAATAATGCGGTGATCGTAACTAAGGGATAGATACATCATGTGTCTGATGGCCATGCTATCTCCACTTGGTGTTTCAATAACGGCCACGCGTTTTTTAATGGCACCCACCGCAATAATAGCTACCTGTGGTTGATTGATAATAGGTGTACCCATCAAGCTTCCAAAAGTGCCCACATTGGTAAAAGTAAATGTGCCGTTTTGTGTATCGTCAGGTTTTAATTTATTGTTACGAGCAGCATCCGCTAAACTATTAATAGACTTACTTAAGCCAACTAAATTAAGTTGATCTGCACCCTTAATAACTGGAACAATTAAATTACCATTTGGAAGTGCAGTAGCCATTCCAATATTAAAATCCTTTTTGATAATAATTTTATCTCCGTCTAAACTTGAATTAATAAGCGGAAACTTTTTCATAGCAGCTACCAAACATTCTACAATAAGCGGTGTGAATGTTAATTTGGTGCCTTCTCTTTTTTCAAAAGCAGCTTTATTGTTATTTCTCCACTGCACTAAATTGGTTACGTCTGCTTCAGAAAAACTTGTTACGTGCGGACTCGTTTGCACACTGTCTACCATATGTTTGGCAATCAGTTTACGCATGCGGTCCATTTCAATAATTTCTGATGCGCCACTTAATACAACACCTGCAGGGCTGCTAGCCGCTGAGGTTGAAGCAGAAGTAGAAGTAGAAGTAGTTGGCGCAATTTGAGTAGCTGAAGTTGAAGCAGCTGGAGTTGAAGCCGTAGCTGCAACAGCTGTCGAAACAACATTTGCAGTTGTCCCTGATTTTTTAGCTGCCACCCAGTTTAAAATATCTTTTTTTGAAACCCTACCACCAGAACCTGTGCCAGGTATTTTTTCTAAATCACTAAAACTTACGCCTTCACTTTGTGCAATGTTTAAAACAAGCGGTGAGTAAAAACGAGTTTCTGTATTTCCAGTTTCTTGCGGTGACGTATTTACAGGAGCCGCAGGAACGTATGGAATTGATTCTATTTCTTCCCGAGTGGGTGCTGGAGCAGCTGCTGGAGGAGCAGGCGTCTCAACAATTGTATTTACTACAGCATTATTTTCGCCGGCAATTTCAATTTTCGCAAGCACACTTCCAATGGGCGCCACATCATTTACCTGAAAACAAATTTCTACTAATTTACCTGCAAATGGGGCAGGAACCTCAGTGTCTACTTTGTCTGTAGCAATTTCAAGTACGGTTTCGTCCACGGCAATATTGTCTCCAATTTGCTTGTTCCATTTTAAAATGGTGGCCTCCATGATACTTTCGCCCAATTTGGGCATCACTAAATCAACAATTGCCATAGACTGCTAGAGGTTTTCGACAGTACAAAAGTACGTTATGCGCTTAAAATAGGATTAACTCTTATCCACAATTAGAAGTCGGAGCATATTTAGGGCGCTATTGGCGGTTAATTCAATATTACGCTTGCGGTCAAATCTAAAGTGGAATACCTGTGCACGAACTTCGTCTTCCGATGCTACGGCCATCCAAACCATTCCTACGGGCTTTTCGGGGGTTTCGCCTCCAGGTCCCATTATACCACTAACTGCCACTGAATAGTCTGTTTTAAGTAGTTTTCGGGCCGAAATAGCCATTTTTCGTACACATTCTTCACTTACCACACCCACGGTTTCCATGGTTTCCTTAGAAACATCTAGTAAATCGCCTTTGATTTCATTGGCATAACTCACCACTGATCCCTTAAAATAGGCCGATGCGCCGGCTTTAGCCGTTAATAAATGGGCGATATACCCACCCGTGCAACTTTCGGCGGTTGCGAGGGTTTTGTGCTGGTTTAATAGGAGTTGACCCACCACTTCTGCCATTGGAATATCTTCTTTCACCACCAAATAGTCCTTAACGGCGGTAGCTAAATTTTCAAAATGGGTGTCTAATTCTTTGTCTAACCCCGCTTCATTTTGAGGATCACCTGATATCGTTAAACGCAAACGAACCATACCATAATTTGGGAGGTATGCAAGTTTAATATGACTTGGTAGGGCAGCTTCATTTTCTTTAATCATTTCTGCTAAAAATGATTCACCAATGCCAGCCGTTAATAATGTTTTGTGTTTAATCAAGCCTGTTTTAAAACGCTTTGGAATCATTGGAATTACATGATGTTCCATGATCCATTTCATTTCGTGGGGCACGCCTGGCATCGAAACAAATATGACACCATCCTTTTCAAAAAGCATACCAGGCGCGGTTCCGCGCTCATTTAATAAAACCGTGCAACAATCTGGAACCTCTGCTTGTTTGGCATTACGCTCAATCATGGGGCGCTTTAAAATGCGCTCAAAAATATCTGTAACATGCGCTAGTGTTGCGGCATCTAACACCATTTTCCCGCCAAAATATTCACACAATAAAGGTTTTGTAATATCATCTGATGTGGGGCCTAAACCGCCGGTTAAAAGCACGATAGAGGCTTTCTTGCTTTCTGCTTCTAGTGCAGCCCAAATATCTTCCCAAACATCACCAACCGCCACTCTGTTTTTAATGGTAATGCCTGCTTTGTTTAGTTCCTGGGCAATCCAAGCACTATTGGTGTCAATCACTTGACCAATCAATAATTCGTCTCCAATAGTGATGATGGATGCAAACACTTTTTCCATGGCTGGGCCTTAAATTTAGTGCGAAGTAAATATAGTAAGCACAAACAGGCAAATATAAATATATTGCACTCTATGAAAACACAAAATTTTAGTAACCACAGTAGGTTGGTAGCCGGTTGGCACGGAGTTACCTTTTTTGCCATTTTAGCTTTTTGGATTGGCAGCTTTGTTAATTTGGCACATGCCGATGGAGCCGCACTTTATAGCGCATCCTTATTAAGTGTTGCGGGCTTTATATTTTTATGTTTTTTTGTTTTTGTTCGCATGTTTGCTTTAAAAGCACAGGATAGAGCCATCAGAGCCGAAGAAAACTTAAGACATTTTGTACTAACCGGAAAATTACTCCCAGCTAGTTTGCGTATTGGTCAAATAGTAGCACTTCGTTTTGCCTCCGACGATGAGTTTGCCACTCTTGCACAAAAAGCTGCCGAAGAAAATTTACCTGGTAAACAAATTAAGCAGTCTATTACTAATTGGAAAGAAGATACTTACCGCGTATAAATATAATCGTACATTTTATGAAACATCTATTTTTGGTGCTATCGTTTGCGTGCTTGCTAGTAGTGCAAGCGTCTGCACAATCAGCAGCTACAACTTCAAACAACGATGCCGAAAAAGAGGCCGTTAAAAATGTAATCAAGCAAACATTTAAAGCTATGATTACGGTAGATACGGTGTTATTGAAATCATGTTTTGCGCCTGGCGCCATTATGCATGTAGTACAAAACCAAAAAGATTCGGTGATCGTAAGAACTAGCAGGGTAGCTGATTTTGTTGCTAGTATTGGAAAGCAGCAACCAGGCGCACTTGACGAGCGTTCTTTTGATGAAATTATTTATATAGACCGTGAACTTGCCTCCGCGTGGGCACCCTATACCTTTCACCGCAATGGACAGTTCTCACATAAAGGCATTGATAGCTTTCAATTTGTTAAATTAAAAGAAGGCTGGAAAATTCAATACCTCATTTATAACATGTATCAGTAATGACTTGTCGCAATTATTGAGTTATAAAAAACGGCGCTAACTTTTCTTTAAGGCTTTCAGGTATGATGGCCCGCTTACCAGTGGCGGCATCAATAAAATAGAGTACTACTTTACCTTGGGTGAGTAACTTGCCCGATTCGTTGAATACTTCGGTAACAAATTTGATTTGATGTTCGTGTGGAAGCTCAGGCACTGTTGTTTTTACCGTTAACAAATCGTCGTAGTGCGCAGGTCTAATGTATTTGGTTTCCATCGTTACTACGGGCATATGAATCCCCATTTTTTCAATTTCTTTGTAAGAAAGCCCAATGGCACGCATGGCTTCTACACGACCTACTTCAAAATACTGGGCATAATTACCATAATATACCACGTCCATTTGATCGGTTTCTGCGTATCTAACTCGAATGTTTGTATGATGCTCGTACATAGTTTCCCCTGCTTTTGTTGACAAACTTAAGGCATCTATCTGTTTTTCCACAAATGCCCACAAGAAAGGGGCTTACGGAGTGGTAATGTTACCTTTAAAATGGTTTTCGCTTTTTATTAAGAAAGAAATATAAACCTTTGTAAAAAAGGCTATCATACATATGAAACTACACACTTCAATTTTATCGGTATTCTTTTTTATGCTAGCACAAATAGGTTTGGCGCAAACTCCAGTTTTGCCGAGTTCAATGGATGCTAGTATGCGTGAGTTGCAAACTTTTGTTTCAGAGAGGGCGTATATGAGTAGTTTTCAATTGGCCAAAGAACTCAAGCGCACTTCTATGTATCAGAACAATAGTTCTGTAAAAGAAAAGGTTGATTTTTATTTACTAGTGAGTGGTTTACAATTAGATGAAAAAGGAATTGTAGAGGAGGCCAGTGATTTTATTAAAGCAGCCGTAGATCCTGCCTTTCGTCAAATGATGACCTATTATGTAGGTATTTATTATTTTAGAAATAACAATCCCGCGCAAAGTTTAGCCTATTTGGAAACAGCAAAACTGGCCAATCTTAACAATGCGCAAATAGGCGAAGTAAAGTATTTATTAGGGTATCTCTATTTTAGTTTAGGACAATTTGAAAAAGCGAAACAACCTCTCGATGCTGTTAGACAAACGGTGGGTGACTTATATTATGTGGATGCCAATTATTACTATGGCTTTATTGCATTCAAAGAAAAAAATTATCCGGTAGCACTTAGTTGTTTTGAAATTGCTAAAGCGGCGGCTGCATATGATAAACTCATTCCTTTTTACAATGCACAGATCTATTATTTTACGGGAAACGCCGAAAAAGCTTTGTCTACGGCATTAGATGCTTTAAAATCTGGTAATCAGTACTATGAAAAACCTTTACAGCAACTTGTTGGTAGATTGCTTTTTGCAAAAAATGATTTTACTGCAGCATTGCCGTACCTAGAAAAGTACGTTGCTAGCACTAAAACGCCTTCAAGCGAAGATGTATATGAATTATCATTTTGTTATTTCGAGCAAAAAAAATGGAACAAAGCCATTGAATGTTTTAAGAAGCTCACTACCGGAAAAGACTCCTTGTCTCAAAATAGCATGTACCTTTTGGCCAAAGCCTATTTGGAAATAGGAGATAAGGCAAATGCGCGTAATGCATTTATTTTTTGTGCCGAAAACAACAGCAATAAAGTACAAAAAGAAGTGGCTAGTTTTTCTGTAGCTAAACTGTCTTTTGAGGAGGGGCTTACCAATGAAGCATTAAAAGGGTTTCAAGAATTTCTAAAACAATATCCGCGCTCAACCTATACCCAGGAAGCCACTGATTTACTCGTTAATACCCTTGCCCGAACCAGTAATTTTAAAGAAGGGCTCAAGTTGTATGCTGGTATTAAAAATCCATCGGCCCTGGCTCAAAAAGCATACCCGTCCTTACTTTATGGAAGAGCCGTAGAACTTATCAATGATCAGTTTATTGATGCAGCAGATAGCCTACTAGATCAATTGCTTACGGCACCCAATAATCAGGATGTAGCGGTATTGGCTAATTTTTGGAAGTCTGAAATGCAATTCAGAAAAGGTCAGTATAACCAAGGGGTTGCTTATTTACAAAAGTATTTGTTAGCTCCTGTTGTTAATGCCGAAGTGAATTTGAGCAATGCCTATTACAACCTAGGGTTTGCTCAAATGCAATTACAACAGTATTCCGATGCTATCATTAGTTTTGAAAAAGCGTCGGCTACCGTAAAAATGGGATCGTCTATTTTTCAGGATCTAGTCATTAAAAAAGCCGATTGCTTTTTTATGACTAAAGATTTTACAAAGGCAATGGCACTCTACAATCAAGTCATAGACCGTAATTATGACGCAGCGGATTATGCCTATTTTCAAAAGTCTATCATTTTAGGTGCTTCAAATAAAACGTCAGAAAAATTAGCGCTCCTTCAAAAATTTGTAAAGCAATATCCAAATTCGGGACTTATTGGTGATGTGTATATGGAAATGGCCAACACCTATTTAGCATCCGAATCCTTTGCACTCGCTGTTGCTCCATTGCAGCAAATTACCTCAAGTGTTCCGCTTGCTGCTTGGCATCCGGCTGCTTATTTAAAACTCGGCGTAGCTTATTTTAATATTGATAAAAACGACGAGGCGCTAGCTACATTTAAAAGTTTACTTGCTAAGTTTCCAAACACCGAAGAATCTGAGTCGTCTATTGAATATATCAGAAACATATTTGTAGAAAACCAAAAGCCGCAGGATTTTATAGCCTTTATGGAATCTAATGGAAAAGCTTTATCTGAAACAGAAGCAGATTCATTAACCTATCAGGCGGCGCTTCTGCGTTACGAGCAAAAAGATTTTGCGGGTACAAAAAATGGAATGAGTGCCTACATTGATAAATTCCCAAATGGAGCTCATTTGTTAGAGGCGCACGATATCATGGCTTCTATTTATGAGTCTGAAAAAAATACAGTAAGCGCTGTTAAATACCTTTCTTTCATCGCTTCTAAAGCCCCCAATAAATTTGCCACTGATGCAGTATTACACCTTGCAAGGGCTTATTATTTTGAACTACGCGATTATACAAAAGCAACTAGTTATTATAAACAGTTAGATGCAATGGCTATTGACGAAGCCATTAAAAAAGAAGCGGTACGCGGATTAATTAGGAGTGCTACCAAACAATCTAATTGGGAAGATGCACTTCCAGCAGCCATGCAAATTTTGGAGATGTCTGGTGCGGCTTCTGATGATAAAGTGATGGCCAATTTTGTAATGGCAAAATCAAAGCAACTATCTGTATCACTTGATACAGCGGTAATCTATTACAAAGAAGTAATTGCATCTGGCAAATCAGAATTTAGCGCAGAAGCCAAATACCAACATGCTAAAATATTATTTGAGCAAAATAAGCTAGAGGAATCGGAAAAAGTTGCTTTCGAGCAAATTAAGGGTTGGGGTTCTTATGAATACTGGGTTACAAAATCCTATTTATTACTAGGCGATATTTATCATAAGCAACTTGATTATTTTAACGCAGAAGCAACCTATCAAAGTATAATTGCCAATGCTACTTTTGCGGATTTGAAAAAAGAAGCACAAGAAAAATTAACACAAGTAAACGCTGATAAAGTAAAAAAATAAAATCTACACAGATGAATAAACTTGGATTCCTTTTATATATGACGGTTTTTTGTGTAACGCAAATCAGTGCACAAGTGACTTCAAAAAATGTGGCAGATACGGCAAAAGTGGTAACGATTACTTCGGCTTTTAAGCCAAGTTTAAGACCGCAATCAAAAATCAATTTTTTGGCAGCCACTCCATTTGTTGACAATAGCAAGGTAACCATGCAGTATATGGTGCCTTCACAAAATATTAGTTTTGGTTATCAAGCAGTTGCTGTTACGCCACTTGCATATGTTGCAGATACAATAAAGGCAACCAAACAAAATCATTTTTTAAAAGTAGGACTCGGAAATTTAAATACTATTTTGGCAGAAGCTGGATTTAATATAGGAGATGGGGTTAAAAATAACACCTATATTGGCGGCGGGGTAAAAAAAATGAAAGGTCCTTTATTTGCACAAGAATTTACCGATGTCAATTTCTCCATTATTAGCGCCCATCAAATAGGGGAAGCCCATGATTTAAGTGTCAAGTTTACAACAGGATCTACCACGCGCTATGCATATGGCTTTAGACCTGCTAGCATTCCTTATACCAAAGACAATATTTTAAATAAATACAATAGTGCCGGATTAACGGTGCACTTAGCCAATAAAACAGATGCTTTTTTTGGAATTCATTATACACCTACGATTTCGTTTGATTATTTACAATCGGGTGTAGATGAAAGAGAATTTGAAACCAGTATAGCAGCGCCCGTTTCAAAAAATTTAGGTACCGATTTTAAAATTTCAGTACAACCAACTGCTAGTTTTTCTAATACCGTTTTACCAACCATTCCAAGTAACCTAACCATTGTCAATAATTTATTTTCGATGCCAAGTACATTTAGTTGGATAACCAATAAGTTCCAGGTACATTTAGGCGCGGCGCCTACTATCAACAATGGAACTTATGCGGTTTTACCACAAGTAACTGGTGTAGCCATACTTCCAAATAATGGATTACGAATAGAACTGGGTTGGGCAGGTCATTTTGAAAAAAATAATTTACGTTCATTGGCTGCTTTTAATCCTTGGGTTCGCATACCTAATGATTTTGCAAACACCAAAATTACAGAGCAGTTTTTAGGCGTTAAACTTCCAGTAGGGGATCATTTTACCTATGGTGCAACCCTTTCATTAGTAGCATATGAAAATCAAGCGCTATTTACCAATGCATTTACGGATGGAAGATTGTTTAAAGTGTTTTTTGAACCAACTATGCGTGCAGTACAATTAAAGGCAAATGTTAGTTATACTTTACAGGATAAATTAAATGTATTAGGAGGAATCACCTATAAAAAGTTTTCTGGCTTAACGGTTCAAAATGAAGCATGGGGATTACTACCACTTGAATTAAATGGATCTTTACATTGGAAATTTTCTAATAAACTTTCATTTACATCCACGCTTTATGCATGGGATGGGGCACAAGCCATGGATGCACAAATGGCCACCAAAAAACTCCCCGCCGCTGCCGACTTTTCGTTGGGTGCAACCTTTTCGGTTGTAAAATCTGCTAAATTTTGGTTACAGTTAAACAATATACTTGATAATAGGTACCAGCGTTGGAACCAATATGAAGTTTTTGGCCGAAATGTTGTGGCGGGATTTGTATATTCGTTCTCTGGAAAATAGTAGGCGCATGTTAGACCATATATACCCTTATTTACTGGTTCATAAAAAGCTGCAATTGGCTGGCATTGGCACACTCGAAATGCTGCCCGTTTCGGCTGCAATTGATCCAGGTGGGTTACATATTTCAGCGCCTTACGAGAAAATCAATTTTACACCTGCTCAAGAGGCTACCAGTTCATCATTTATTGCTTGGGTAGCAGCAATCGATCATATTGATATGGAAACGGCTTCTTCAACCACGCATGCAGCTATAGAAGAATTGGCCGCGAGCATACAATTAAAACAGTCGGTACTTATTGCTGGTGTTGGTAATTTTTGCAAAGAGGGCCTTGGTATTTCATTTACAGCGCATGAGCCTTTGTATACCGTTCAGGAAGCGCTTCCGCTACCAACTGGTTTACAGTGGTCATTTAAAAAAGGTTTATTGTATAAAGCACAGCCATTATCTGTTATGGATTCTTATTGGTGGGTTGCTGCCATTCTACTTTTTGCCGCTGGGGCAGCTGCCATCTTCAATTATTATTTGAATATTAACGATCAATTTTAATTCGCCTTTTAATGGCATCAACGATTCATTACCAAGCTTGTCCTATTTGTGCATCTGAATTAATTGGCAAAATCTATGTTGCCAAAGACTATACCGTTTCTGGTGAATTATTTGAAGTATGGCGCTGTTCAACATGTAGTGGAGGATTTACCCAAAACGTTCCGGATGCGGCCACCATTGGGCCTTATTACGCTGCAGAATCATATGTTTCACACACAGACAGTAGTAAAGGTTTTATTAATTCGGTGTATCATAAAGTAAGAAGCTATGCGCTGCTAACAAAGAAAAATTTAGTTACTAAACTCGTTGGTAAAAACACGGGGGCATTACTTGATATTGGCGCAGGAACCGGTGCTTTTGTAAATACGATGCAATCTGGTGGGTGGCTGGTAACAGGCCTTGAGCCTGATGCTACGGCGGCAAAACAGGCCCTACTTAAATATAATATTCAGTTACAAACAGCAGATACAATTTATACATTAGGATCCCATCAATTTGACGCCATTACCATGTGGCATGTGTTAGAGCATGTGCACGATTTGCATGGTTATTTTAAGCGTTTTTCGGAGATGTTACAAACAAATGGCGTACTTGTAATTGCCGTTCCTAATTATACCAGCACCGATGCTACCATATATGGAAAAAATTGGGCGGCACTAGATACGCCTAGGCATTTGTATCATTTTTCTCCGGCAAGCATGGAATTACTTGCAAACAAGCATGGGTTTAAGCTAGTGACCAAAAAAGCCATGTGGTTTGATGCTTTTTATGTAGCCATGTTAACTGAGCAGCACAATGGTGGATTCTTTGTAAAAGCAATACTAGTGGGGCTTTGGTCCAATCTAACAGCACTATTGGACATCAATAAATGTAGTTCGGTGATTTATGCTTTGAAGAAGAAGTAATGGGTTTTGGAATCTATTGTACGTTCTATTGTAAAGTTACTTTAAAAATAGCTGGCCAATTTTTACCAGTAATATAGGCGGCCTTTGTAACACTATCATACGCAATCCCATTTAATACATTTGTTTCTGTGGTAATGGGTTGGTTTGTTTTTTGCAAAATATTTGTAAAGTCAAATTGCTTTTCTACTTGTCCTGATGCAGGGTTGATGGCTATTATTTTATTTTCGCCCCATACATTGGCGTAAATTTTACCATCTATCATTTCTAGCTCATTGAGTGAGGCGATATAACCATTGTTATCATATACGCCCAAGGTTTTTTCGATAGCTAGGGTTGCTGGGTTTACAAAATATAAATTACTAGTTCCAGTACTTATAATAAGTTGGTTATTGAAATGGGTAATGCCCCAGCCTTCATAATTCCAATTTAATTCTTTTTCTTTTTTAAAGGTATTTACATCATACACCAATACTTTATGGTTTTGCCAGGTAAGTTGGTAGATTTTGTTGTTGTAAATAGTAATGCCTTCACCAAATAAAGTATCCGCAATGGATAGGGTTTGTAATGCTTTTCCGGTGGCAAGTTCTGTTTTAAAAAGCTTGCTTTGGCTCGTAAGTCCAGTTCCTTCGTAAAGGGTATTGTTATGCCAAATAAGACCTTGGGTAAAGGAGCTAGTATTGTGCGGATAAATTTCTACAATATTATAAGTGCCATTTATAGGCGATTGTATCGCTACGGCCGGTGACGTTTCACTTGCATCCACATCTTGATTGGATTGACATCCAAAAAGGGTAGTAGCGGCAAGTAAAAAGTATACAAGATTTATTTTCATGACAGCCAAGGTTTTATTAAACATTAAATCTGAAATGCATAATATCGCCATCCTTAACAAGGTATTCCTTTCCTTCAATTCTTAATTTACCATTGTCTCTGCAAGCAGCTTCACTGCCTAATTGCACATAGTCATCGTAGGCAATCACTTCGGCTTTGATAAAACCTTTTTCAAAATCGGTGTGGATCACGCTGGCAGCCTGTGGTGCTTTCCAACCTTTTAAAATGGTCCAGGCTCTTACTTCTTGAACACCTGCGGTAAAATAGGTATCAAGGTTTAATAATTTATACGCAGATCTAATTAAACGGTTAAGTGCTGGCTCTGTCATTTTATATTCTTCCATGAACATTTGCTTATCATCAGCTGATTCTAATTCTGCAATTTGAGCTTCAATGTTATTGCACATTACAATGACCTGTGCACCTTCCGAAGCAACAGCAGCGGTAAGCATTTCAGAATATTTATTGCCCGTATGCATGCTAGCCTCATCTACGTTGGCAACGTATAAAACAGGCTTGTCGGTGAGTAAAAATAAATCGGCAACGGCTACTTTTTCTTCTTTAGATAAACCCAACGAAAAAATGCTTTTACCTGTTTCTAAATGATTTTTACAACGCGTTAAAATTTCAAACTCTGCTTTAGCCTTTGTGTCGGAGCCTACACGCGCCATTTTTTCTACGCGTTGCATTTTCTTTTCTACACTTTCTAAATCTTTTAATTGTAGTTCGGTATCAATAATTTCTTTGTCGCTTACTGGGTTGATAGCGCCTTCTTCTCTTAAAACGTTTTCGTCTTCGAAACAACGAATCACATGAATGATAGCGTCTACTTCTCTAATATTTCCTAAAAATTTATTGCCCAGTCCTTCACCTTTACTCGCGCCTTTAACTAAGCCTGCGATATCAACAATTTCCATTTGAGTTGGAACAATGCGGTCTGGAATTACAAGTTCTGCTAACTTGCTTAAACGCTCATCCGGAACGTCTACAAGGCCAACATTGGGCTCAATGGTACAGAAACGGTAATTGCTAGCCTGGGCTTTAGCACTAATGCTTACTGCATTAAATAATGTTGATTTTCCTACGTTGGGTAACCCTACGATGCCTGCCTTTAAAGCCATAATTAAAACCTTTTTAAGTAAGGTGCAAATATAGCTCCAATATTTTTTATATTCACCCCATAAATTAACCCCAATGGCACTAAATATTGTATGGATCGCCTTTTTTATTGTGGCTTTTGTGATTGCCCTTTATAAGTTCTTGTTTTTACACGACACCGAAGTGTTTAAAACCCTTGTAGATGGTATGTTTGATAGTGCTAAGGGCTCAGTAATTGATGTAGCTTTCCCATTAGCGGGTACTATGGTTTTCTTTTTAGGACTCATGAATATCGCAGAGCGTGCGGGTGCCATTAACTGGATTGCTAGGCTCTTAAATCCATTTATGAAAAGGTTGTTTCCTGAAGTACCTGAAAAGCACCCTGCCATGGGACAAATGGTGATGAATTTTAGTGCCAATATGCTAGGGCTTGACAATGCGGCAACGCCTTTTGGATTAAAGGCCATGGAAAGTTTACAGTCTATTAACCCCGATAAAGAAAAAGCCACTAATGCACAAATCATGTTTTTAGTGCTACATACGAGTGGTCTTACTTTAATTCCACTCACGATCATTTCTTACCGTTTAGCAGCAGGCTCTACAGAGGCTGCCAGTGTGTTTATACCCTGTGTACTAGCCACGATATGTACGACACTTGCTTCTATATTTATAGTGGGGGTCAAGCAAAAACTACAATGGGACAAAGTACTTTTAACCTGGTTGTTGGGGCTTGTGGCGCTAGTAGCTGGCATGTTATTTTTTGTACAGCAAATGGGAGCGGAGCAAAAAGAAATATTTAGCCGCGTTACTGGTAATATGATTTTACTATTACTTGTAGTGCTCATTATAATTGGCGGAATGCTTAAAAAAATAAATGTTTTTGATGCATTTATAGATGGCGCCAAAGGAGGGTTTGACGTGATTTTAAAAATCATTCCTTACCTCGTGGGTATGCTTGTAGCTATTCGCGTATTTAGGGATAGTGGCGCGCTTGGTTATATGGTAGACGGCCTTAGCTGGGTGATTGGATTAACCGGTGTTGATACTGCGTTTACGCCTGCATTACCAGTTGCTATTATGAAACCATTTAGTGGAAGTGGCGCAAGAGGGCTCATGCTTGATGTGATGAAATCAAATGGCCCAGATTCTTTTGTAGGAAAATTAGCGTCTACGTTTCAGGGATCTGCTGATACTACTTTTTACATCATCGCCCTTTATTTTGGAAGCGTGGGTATCAAAAAAGTACGTTATGCAATATGGGCAGGTGTATTAGCGGATTTAATTGGTGTAGTGGCTGCAATACTTATTGGCTATGTATTTTTTATGTAGTTTTTTCGCCAGCCATTTCCATCACAATTTTCCATTCGGCGGGTTTTACCGTTTGAACCGATAGTCTGCCAAGTCTTACAAGGTCCATATCTTGTAGTTTAGCATGCGCCTTAATGTCTGCAAGCTTTACGGTTTTTTTAAGCTTTTTAAAGGGCTTAAAATCAACAACAAGCCATGCTGGATCGGGGGTGGTAGGGTCTTGGTATGATTCCTTGACAACTTTAGCAATACCAACAATTTCCATGCCTTCATTGGAGTGGTACCAAAAAGCGAGATCGCCTTTTTTCATGGATCTTAAATTATTCCGGGCGCCATAATTTCTAACGCCATCCCAAAATGTTTGTTTATCCTTTTCAAACTGATCCCAACTGTATTTGAAAGGTTCCGATTTGATAAGCCAATAATTCATTTTGAAAACTATTTAAGTCGTAAAATACAATGATAAATATTATGCTTCGCTTGCAAGTACGTCTGCTAAATGCAGCACTTTTAAACCCGAGTGTTTATGTGTTAAGCAACCATCTATATGCATCAGACAACTCATGTCGGTGCTTATAATATATTCGGCGCCTGTAGCAGCAGCGTTTGTTGTTTTTTGATCACCCATCGCAATACTAATCGGTTCAAATTTCACGGCAAAGCTACCTCCAAATCCACAACAGGTTTCTACGTCGTTCATTTCAACGAGTTCTAACCCTTTAACTTTACTGAGTAGCTTACGTGGCTCTGTTTTGGTTTTGCACTCTCTTAGCGCTGCGCAACTATCATGGTAGGTAACTTTGCCATTAAAAGTAGCGCCAACGTCTTCAATTTTTAAAATATTGATTAAAAAATCGGAGAGTTCGTAGATACGAGCCGATGTTTTTTTAGCAATGTTTATTTGGGCCGAGTTTTCGTAGAGTTTACCATAGTAATTTCTAACAAAACCGGTACAGCTTGCACTAGGGGCTACGATGTAGTCGGTACCATTAAAATCGTCTAAGAATTTGTCACAAACACTTTTTGATTCTGACCAAAAACCCGCATTAAACGCAGGCTGGCCACAACAGGTTTGGTTGGCATTGTATTTGACCGTACAGCCTACTTTTTCCAACACTTTTACCATGTTAAACGCTACCTGAGGGTAGAGCTGATCAATAAAGCAAGGAATAAATAACTGTACGTTCATTTATTTATTTTTCACTACCTAAACGGTAAATGTATTTGTCTGCTAAAAAGCCTTTATCGGTGGTAGGATATTTTTCCTTAATTTCTTTGTAAAGGGCTAAAGCTTCTGCATTTTTTCCAGTGGTTTCTGAAAGTAGGGCAGCTCTAAATAAATATTCAGAAGCGTTGCTTTCGTCTTCAGAAAAACTAGCCGCTGCTTTTTTATAATAATCAATGGCTTCGTCTTTTTTATTTAACTCAGCGCTTGCATCACCTAAAGCACCAATGGCTAACATTTGAATTTGCTTTGCGTCTGTAGAAAAATCTTTTAGGTATTTGATGGCGTTATTAAAATCACCCAATTTTAAGTAGCTAACACCAGCATAATAGCCAGCAATATTTGCAGCCTTGGTACCACTGTAGTTGTTCATGATGTATAACACACCTTTATTAACACCATCGCCATTTAATACAAGGTTAGAAGAATCTAAAGCAAAGTATTCTTGTGCTTTAAACATCGCTTCAGAAGCTTTTTCTTCTTTAGGTTTAACAATGTATTCTTGGTATCCGAACCAACCGCCCACTACTACTAAAATAACAGCAGCTGCAGTAGCAATTTTTTTACCACTTGTATTCCAAAATGCAGCAGCACTTTCTAGGCCTTCGTTGCTTGTGTGTTTTACTTCGTTTTCTGACATGGTATTTATTTTCTTATAATTTTTAATAGGGTTAGTCTACAATAAACGGATAGTTTTCGTCTAGGTAAACATCTTTTAAAACTTCGCTATCATCTGGCCAAGGGCTTTCTTCAGCAAATTTTACGCTCTGCTCTACAATCGCATCAATTTTTTGATCGATGGCTTGTAAGTCAGATTCGGTGGCATATCCATTTTCTAAAATGGTTTCACGCACTTTAGTAATAGGGTCTTGGTTCTTATATTCTTCAACCTCTTCTTTGGTTCTATATTTTTGAGGATCGGATACAGAGTGTCCTTTGTATCTGTAGGTTTTCATTTCTAGTAATGTTGGACCCTCTCCATCTCTACCTCTTTTTACAGCTCTTGCTACACCTTCGTGCACAAGTTCAGGAATCATGCCATCAATAACATCGGCAGGCATGTCGTATGCATCTGCTAATTTGTAAATATCTGTAACATTACTAGTACGCTCAATAGAAGTACCCATGGCGTAATTATTGTTTTCACAAATAAATACCACTGGTAATTTCCAAAGCATCGCTAGGTTAAAAGTTTCGTGTAAGATACCCTGACGCGCGGCACCATCACCAAAATAGCAAAGCACCACATTGTCTGTGCCTTTGTATTTTTCAGCGAAAGCTAAACCACCCGCTGTACCAATTTGAGCGCCCACAATACCGTGTCCACCAAAAAATCGGTGCTCGAGGCTAAAAAAGTGCATACTTCCACCTTTACCTTTTGCACAACCGGTTGCTTTACCATATAATTCGGCCATACAAGCATCGGCAGAAACGCCTTTGGCAAGTGCTAAACCGTGGTCACGGTAGGCAGTAATAAATGGATCGTCGTGCTGGGTAGCTGTCATACAGCCCGCGGCTATTGCTTCTTGGCCAATGTAAGCGTGGAAAAATCCACGGATCTTACCTGCCATTTTATACATTTCTTCTGATTTGAGCTCAAACTGGCGAATCAGCTGCATGAGCTCGTACCAGTAGAGGTAGGTTTCTTTTGAGAATTTAGTAGGCACTAGTCAAAATTTTGAGGTGCAAATATACGGGTTATACATTAAAAATTTAGGCTTCGTTTAGGAACGGATACTTATAATCTACAGGCGGATTAAAGGTTTCTTTGATGGTCCTTGCGCTAAGCCAGCGGTACAAATTAATGAGGCTTCCGGCCTTGTCATTGGTACCAGAGGCACGGGCACCCCCAAACGGTTGTTGACCCACTACAGCCCCTGTAGGCTTGTCGTTGATATAAAAGTTACCCGCGGCATGGCGTAATTTATTGGTAGCCAGCTCCACAGCAGCTCTATCCTGCGATATGATGGCCCCTGTTAAGGCGTATTTTGACGTGGTGTTAACCAGATCAAGGGTTTTTTCAAAGGCCTCGGCTTTGTAGGTATAAATGGTTAAAACCGGTCCAAAAATCTCTTCGCACATGGTTACATACTTTGGATCAGACACTTCAATAACCGTTGGTTCAACAAAAAAGCCGTCTTTTTTGCTGTAATTACCACCCACTAGTATTTTAGCTTTTTTGTCCTTTTTAGCCCTGTCAATATATTTTGCAATGTTGTTAAATGACTTTTCATCAATAACGGCGTTTACAAAATTGGAGAAGTCTTCTACGGTTCCCATTTTCATGGATTGAACGGCCGCTACTAATTTAGTTTTAATAGCAGGGGCAAGGTTGCTCGGAAGGTATGCCCTTGAAGCAGCAGAACATTTTTGTCCCTGAAATTCAAAAGCACCTCTTGCAAGCGCTGTTACTACCGTATCAACATCTGCAGATTTATGCACCATTACAAAATCTTTACCGCCTGTTTCACCAACAATGCGCGGGTATGATTTGTATTTTGGAATATTTTCACCAATCACTTTCCACATATTATTAAACACACCGGTAGAACCAGTAAAGTGTACGCCCGCAAAATCGGGGTGAGAAAAACATACTTCACCAATGGTTGGTCCGTCTACATAAATTAAGTTAATAACCCCATCCGGTAGGCCGGCTTCTTTTAAAATGCGCATGAACATTTGTGCCGAATAAACCTGTGTATTGGCAGGTTTCCAAACAACCGTATTGCCGCACATCGCAGCAGAAGTAGGTAGGTTACCACCAATGGCTGTAAAGTTAAATGGTGTAACAGCTAATACAAATCCTTCTAGCGGACGCCATTCTAGGCGGTTGTGCATGCCGGGTGCCGATGCGGGTTGTTGCTTGTATATTTCACTTAAAAAGTGAACATTAAAACGTAAAAAATCGATGAGCTCACAAGCAGCGTCAATTTCTGCTTGAAAAGCATTTTTACTTTGACCCAGCATGGTGGTACCATTAATATGGTAACGGTATTTGGTAGCGAGTAAATCGGCAGCTTTTAAAAATATATGTGCTCTGTTTTCCCAAGACATGGCAGCCCAAGCATCTTTTGCTTTGAGCGCAGCATTTACGGCGTCTATAGCGTGTTTTTTATCACCCATATGAAAATGGCCAAGTACATGTGCGCGCTCGTGTGGCGGGTGCATGGATACTTTTTTTCCTGTTCTTACAGCTTTGCCTCCAATATACATGGGCACATCGATGACCTGTTTTTTTAAGGCAGCAAGTGTTTTTTTGAGTGCAGCACGCTCTGGGCTTCCTGGCGCGTAACTTAATACGGGTTCGTTGGCAGGTTGCGGATAATGAAAAGTTCCAATTGACATAATACAATTATTTATAGAGGTCTATTATTTATTATTCTGGTAACAAAACAAATTTTGCTTTATTGGCGTCGTTAAAATATTTATTGGCTAATGCTTTTGTGGTAGCAACGTCAATTAAATTAATGCGGGCAGGTGCTTGTAAGATTTTAGTAGGATCTGAACCTCTAAAAATTGCCTGCTCTAATTTGTAACGCCAGTAACTATTTTCTTTTACGTCATTTTCTAAACTTCTAGTTTGCTCGGCTTTTACTTTTTCAATATTAATTTGCGCTACACCATTTAACTTGGTTTGCTTGATTTCTTCTTCTACAAGTGCAATTAATTTTTCTACATTTTCTGGGGCACAGCCAAATCTAATAGTGATACTATATGATTTTTTAGGTTCTTTATTTATGCCGCCGCTAATGCCTACACCATATACACCACCAGCATCTTCACGAAGTGTTTCTCTTAATTTAATACCCATGGCTTTGGTTAATTGGTCTAGTTGTAATTCGTCTAATTCACCAATGCTAGATAATGTGCCGGTATAAAATAATTGTACGCTTGCTTTTGCTTCTTTCCCTTTTTTAAGGGTTTTTGAAATGTTACCAGTAGGGTAGGTTGCGCCATAATCTTTGAACATTTCTGATTGACCAGTTGTAGGTAGTGAAGCGATATACATTTCAGTTAACTGCTTAAGGCTATCGAGGTTGACATTGCCAACAAATGTAAATGTAAACTGACCTCCGTTGCTAAAGCGCTCTTTAAAGATGTTAAAGCTTCTATCCAAATTAAGTTGGTCAAGCATTTCTACAGTGAGTGGCTTACGTCTTGGGTTATAGTTGCCCATCACATATGCTACGGTATCAGAAAATACGGATGCTGGGTCATTGTTTTTATTGGTAAGCTGCACTTTGTACTGCTGTAAAATAAACTGGAATATTTGAGCGTCTTTACGAGGCGCAACAAAATAACCATGTAATACTTCTAATGCTGTAGCTAAATCTTTGGGGCTACTGCTACCTGTAAAGCCTTGCATGTATTCGGCAATAGAAGGGTTGACACCAAAATTTTTACCTGCAAACATTTTTTGCATGCTCTGAAAATCAATACTACCCATACCGCCATATGCTGCTACGATTGCCGCGTTAGAGGCATTTACAAAATCGGCGTCTGAATATAGTGATGATCCACCCCAGCTAATACCAGAGAATTGTATTTCATCATTTTTAAATGTAGTAGGCTTAACAACCACTTTAGCGCCATTTGATAAAGTCCAAACGCGTGTACCAATGCTGTCGTATATTTTTTCTGCAACAATTTTACCTGCTACCGGTGCTTTTGGTAATAGTGGTCCCGAAGCTACTTTATCTTGATACGGATTTAGTTTAGCAATGGGCTTAGCAAGTATTGCTTTGATGCCAGCTTCTGTCATCAAATTTTCTTTTTCTTTTTCAGGGGCAAGTACTAAAACAGTTTTGCCTGTAACGTTAAGCCACTGATTAATGAGTGCGTTTACTTCTTGTAAAGCAATGCCAGGTAAGTAACGCTGGTACATTTCAAATTCTTTTTCGATACCAGGAATGGCTTCACCCTTTAAAAAGTTGCGCACGTATTCTTGTAATATTTGAACCGATTTTGTTTTGTCTTTTTCTTTGAAAGAATTTTCCATGCGAGACAATAGGTTTTTAACCGCTCTGTCAAGTTCAGATTGCACAAAGCCATACTGCTTCACTCTTTCATTTTCTGTTAAGATGGCATTGAATGCCGCTTCCATCTCTTTAGCTGTTTTAGGAACGGCTAAAAGTGTAAAGGCATCTTTGTCTCCAATAAATTCACCGTAGCTGCTGCTTGCAAATAAAAACGGTGCTTCTGGTTTTTGAGAAAGCTCGTCTAAACGGCTACTCATCATTTGGTTAAAGAGTTCACGCACCATACCTTGTCTATATTCGCCCTCGGTGGTTGCTTCTTTAACAGCAGGAAGCATGTAAAACATTTGAAGCACATTGTATGCTTGCTCAGGATCCGTTAAAATAGAAATGCGGGTATCTGTAAAAGCAGGGATGCTAAATTTAGTTCTTGGTTTAGGATTAGCCGGGTTTTTAAGTTTACCAAAATGCGCTTGAATCATTTTTTCTGTTTCAGCTACATCGATATCACCTACAACAATTACTGCTTGTAAATTAGGACGGTACCAATCTTTGTAAAATCCGGTAAGCTCACTGTAAGGCGCTCCATTGATACTTTCTTTGGTACCAATAGGAAGTCTTTTAGCGTATTGAGAACCATTTAAAATGATAGGGAAGTATTTGTCTCTTAAACGGGCATCTGCACCTCTTCCTAAACGCCACTCTTCAGTTACAACGCCACGCTCTTTATCAATTTCTGAAGGATCAAAACTTACTTGGTGTGCCCAGTCTTCTAAAACCTGCATCGCTTTTTTATACACCAAGGGACTATCGGTAGGAACTTGTAGTTCGTATACCGTTTCATCAAAACTAGTGTACGCATTTAAATCGGCACCAAAATTAACACCGCTCTTTTCTAGGAAGTCTACGAGTTCTTGCTTTTTAAAATTTTTAGTTCCATTAAAACACATGTGTTCTACAAAGTGCGCAAGGCCTCTTTGCTTATCTGTTTCTAAAGTTGAACCAGCGTTTACAACAAGTCTTAACTCGGCTCTGTTTTTTGGCTCAACATTTTTTCTAATGTAGTAGGTGAGTCCGTTGGCGAGTTTGCCAATTTTAACTTTTGAATCGGTGGGTAGTTTTGCATCTGTTGGTTTTTGTGCGGTACCAATAAAAAAAGTACCCAATAAAACGATGACGAGTAAATGTTTGATGCTTTGTTTCATAATTTTTATATTTTATCCTGCATGATGTAGCCCCAATGAAAACCCTAATTTTTCAATTAAGCTTTTAGGGAGTGCAGGAATTTTTTTTCTTTCAATTAAATAAGTGGAGAGTCCCGAAAGGTCTCTGTAAATAAAATGTTTGTTAAGGGCGCCTTCCAAATATCCAGCCCCAGATGTGTTGCCTGTGCCCACGCGCATACCAATCATGCGGCGAACCATAATTAAATGTTTATGACGCCAGTTGCTCATGAGGTGATCGATCTCGATTAGGGCGTCTAACACCTGGTAAGAAGTTTGAAAAATAGGGTAGTCCCTGTAGAGCATTATAAAGAGTGCCGCCTGCATCGCTTTTGGCGAAAAAGAGCCTCTTAAATTGGCTAAAATTTCGGGCGTAGAATCGGCGGGAATTTTTTCAAAAAAAACATAATCAAAATCATGAATTTTTGACGCTTCGCGCGGCGTTAATCCATCCAAATAAATGCTGCGGTATTCGTCCCAAAATTTGGCGCCAAATTCGTCATTAAAAAACGGCATTCTTTCGAGCCATTCGTTAACACGGGTCAATAAACTTTTATCTGCTTCTGCATTAGAAATTTGATCGTAATCTGGTTTTTCAAATCCGCCTTCGTTGGTTCTTTTGTAATATTCTTTTTGGTGTCTATTGTCAATTTCTAAACCAAGTTTTGCTTCAATCATTCTGAACTGTTTAGACTGAAATCCTGATGAAGGGGTAAGCAAATTTCTGAACGCTAAAAAGTCGAGCGGCGTCATGGTATCAAGTACATTAACTTGATCGTTTAGAAGCTGTAAAATTTTTATAATTCGGCGAAGTCGATGACGCACCAAATTCATGTCTTCGTCATTGTCGTTGATGGCCGGTTGACCAAAAACATCCAACACATAATCGAGTTCAAAAATGATTTGTTTGAACCAAAGTTCGTAGGCCTGATGAATCACAATAAACAACATTTCGTCGTGTGCTTTTTCGTGACCGTCTGTAAAACTCACAGGATACTGAGCATCTAAAACTTTGTCTAGATGTAGGTAGTCTGCGTAGTATAAAGCCTTCTTTTCCATAGGGTTAAACGTGGTACAAAGAAAAGCAATTTTTAGCCTGCGCTACCCACAGTTTACCCCCAAAACTTGTTGTATATTTGCGGTATGACGCGCGAACAATTGGTGGCTCAAATCAGGGCTAAAAAATCATATTTATTGGTGGGCTTAGACTCAGAAGTTTCTAAATTGCCAAAGCACTTGCAAGGCAAGCCAGACGCGGTTTTGACGTTTAATAAAGCCATCATCGACGCAACCAAAGATTACTGCGTTGGGTATAAAATAAATACCGCTTTTTACGAGTCTGAAGGGGTAAAAGGCTGGGAAACTATGCAGCAAACACTAGAATATATCCCCAAAAATTTGTTCACAATTGCCGATGCAAAGCGGGGGGATATTGGTAATACATCGGCCCAATATGCCCGAACTTTTTTTGAAACCATGCAGTTTGACGCGGTTACTGTAGCCCCTTATATGGGGGAAGATAGCGTGCGTCCTTTTCTAGAATATCAAAATAAATGGACCATTGTTTTGGGTTTAACTTCTAATGCAGGAAGCCAAGATTTTGAACAACAAACGCTTGCCAATTCTGGTAAACAATTGTACGAAGTAGTACTTGAAAAAGTAGCAAGTTGGGGTACGCCTAACAACCTAATGTTTGTGGTAGGTGCTACCAAGGCAAGTGATTTTGAAGGCATCAGAAATATCATCCCTAATCACTTTTTATTGGTGCCAGGTGTTGGTGCACAAGGAGGTAGTTTAGAAGAAGTTTCTCGCTATGGCGCCACCCCAGATTGTGGTTTGTTGGTAGCTGCAAGTAGGGCCATTATTTTTGCAAGTAATGGTGAAGATTTTGCTGAAGCTGCTGCCGATGCCGCTAAAAATTATGCCACAGAAATGGCTGGATACTTAAAATTGTAAGACAAACTTTTCGAGTAACAAGTTTGCCCAAATTTGGTGCATGTTGGCACTGTAATGAAGGCCATCATTTGCGATCATTTCTTGCGCACAATTTCTGGTTAAATCCGTGATATAAACGAACTCAATTTCCATGTCTTCGCAGCGCTTTTTTATGACCTCATTAAAGGCGTCAATTTGTGCACTAATTTCTGATAAAATTAGACCTGTTTCTTGGGCTTTATTTTGAGCAAAAGGAGTGTGTGCCCAGTCGGGTATCGATAGCACAAAAACACGGCTATTTTGATGCCCATTATACTGCAGAGCTTTGAGTAATAAAAAGGTAAATTCCTGGTCAAATTCTGTAATGGATAAACCTCGATATTGGTTATTGACCCCAATTAAAAGTGTGACAAAATCATACTGTTTTTGGAGTAATGTATGGATCAAATGGGTAGCCAATTCGTTGGTGGTCCAACCTGTTTTTGCCACAATTTCTGGTGCCATAAAACCTGGGTGTTTGGCCCTTAATTGCTGCACCAATTGGTATGGAAAACTTTCATGTAAGGGTACCGATTCTCCAATGGTGTAAGAGTCGCCTAGGGCTAAATAAGTGGGGTGCATGATACCTAAATTAAAATGATTTTAAAATTTCATAAAACCTATAAACGTCTTTGAAACTGCAATAAAGTGGTGCAGGTGCTATGCGAATAACGCCTGGTTCTCTATAGTCAACTACAATGCCATGATCCTTCATTTTCTGGTAAATTTCTTTTCCTTTTTCTTCAAAAAACAAACAAAGTTGTGCGCCTCGTTGGTTAGGGTTTGAAGGTGTAATTAAGGTAAAAGAAAGTGATGTTAATTGTTCCAATAAGAAGGCCAAATAACCCGTTAGTGCGATGCTTTTGCTGCGCAAATTTTGCATGCCAGCTTCTTCAAAAATTGTTAAAGAGGCTTTTAAGTTTACGGTATTAAATACCTGCGCGGTACTGATATTCCAACCCGATGCAGTAGGTTTTGCAATAAATCCTTTTTCCATTTTAAAGCGGGTTGCTTCATCATTGCCCCACCAACCACCTAGGCGAGGCGTGTCTATATTAGTAGCATGTTTTTCATGCACAAACACCCCACCCACTGCACCTGGTCCTGCGTTCAAATACTTATAAGAACACCACACTGCAAAATCTACATTCCATGCATTTAGTTGCATGGGTACATTGCCCGCAACATGGGCCAAATCAAATGCCGCTATGGCACCCACCTTATGCGTTGCCGCAGTAATGGATTGGATGTCAAAAAGCTGACCGGTATAATAATTAATACCACCAAAAAGCACCATCGCTAGCGATTCGCCAGCGGCTTCAATGGCGGCAACAATGGCACTGTTTTCAATTGTTTTTTTGCCCGCTTCTGGTTTAATTTCTATAATAGCAACCTCAGGATCAAGGTTAAAATGCTTAACGAGTGTTTCAACGGCGTATTGATCGGAAGGAAACGCGCCGGCTTCCATGATAATTTTAAAACGGGTAGCAGTAGGCTTGTAAAAACTAAGCATCAAGAGGTGCAAGTTTACAGTAAGGGCGTTCATCACTGTAATTTCATTTTCTTTGGCACCCATCATGCCTGCTAGGGTTGCCCTGGTATATTCCTGGTAATGAAGCCATGGATTGGTACCCCCAAAATAGCCGCCAATCGCTAATTCTCTCCAAGATGTAAGTTCGGTTTCTATGGCAGCCGCTACATTTTTAGGCTGAAGGCCCAGTGAGTTGCCACAAAAATATATGACATCATTGTCACCATGTTTTGGGAAATGGAACTGCGATTTAAACCTTGCCAGTGGATCATTGGCGTCCATGGTTTCGGCAAATGATGGTGATGCTATATATGAGTTAGAATATTGATACATAATATAAAGTTAACGCCCCATCTGTACAAAGGTTCACCCGACTGTCATTTTTATATATAAATGTGTAACAGAATGGTCAATATTTTGGCAGAATGCTTATTTTCATCTCCTCTATAAAATCAATTCTATGAAGTATTGTACATCCCTTTTTTGCCTCTTTGTTGCTGCGTTATTTATTAGCGGTTCAGCTACTGCACAGCAGGTACCCGTAACCAAAGCTAACTATGCACTTGCAGCAAGGTTCTCACCTAAAAAAATAGATAAACTTATTTTTTCTACATCGGTGGATCCGCATTTTTTAAAAAAATCGGAGCGCTTTTGGTATATGTATGAAACTACCGAAGGTAAAAAATGGTATATCGTAGATCCTATAAAAGCAGAAAAGAAATTACTTTTTGATAACGCCGATTTGGCTGCAAAAATCACACGCATCGTAAAAGATCCTTTTGATGCGCAGCATTTAGCGATTGATAGTATGCGTTTTATTAGAGACGAAAACTGGATTCAATTTGAAGTAAAAAGTACCCAAGAAATTGAAAAGAAAGATTCGACCGCTAAAAAAGGAACTCCAGCTGTAAAAGAAAAAAAGGTATTTTATTTCGAATACAACTTACAAACTGCAGAACTGGTAGAGCTTCCTGAATTAAAAAAGCCAAAGCGTAAGCCAAGTTGGGCTAATGTTTCTCCTGATGGAAATTCAATTGTATTTGGTAGAAGCAACAACCTTTACTGGATGGATAAGGCTTCTTACGAAAAAGCCTTAATCAATGAAAACGATTCTACCATTGTTGAAAAGCAATTGACCAAAGATGGTATCGAAAATTTCGGTTATTTCAATGATAATAACTTGTCTGGTACCGGTCAAACCGACGAAGAAAAAGAAAAGGATAAAAAGAAGCGTAAGGGTGCTTATGTGATGTGGTCGCCTAACTCTAAATATTTTGTGGTTAAAAAAGTAGACAATACCAAGGTTAAAGACTTGTGGGTTATTAATAATGTAAGTGGCCCTCGTCCAACACTTGAAACGTATAAATATTGGATGCCCGGCGAAAAAGAAGCGCCGGTAGACCATTTATATGTATTTGATATTAGTACCGCTACTGGTAAAGAACTCAACGTATCTAAATTTAAAGATCAGGGGGTAGCTGTTTGGTCTGACCCAGGAAAAGTGAATACCAGAGACGATGATTTTAGAGCATCTGTTTGGCTTGGCGACAATAGTAAATTTTATTTTACAAGAACCAGTCGCGATCAAAAGCGAATTGATGTTTGCACTGTTGACGTTGCAACCGCTACTGTTAATCCTTTAATTTCTGAAACCTTTAATACCTATATCGAAAACAAAAGAGTAGGTCTTATTAATGGTGGTAAAGAGCTTATTAAATGGAGTGAGCAGGACGGATGGGCACATTTTTATTTACACGATGAAGCCGGCAAGCTTAAAAATCAAATTACGTCAGGCACATACCACTGCGAAGAAATTTTAGGTATTGACGAAGCAAAGCGAGTACTTTATTTTTCGGCTAATGGTAAAGAAGCTGGTGAAGATCCATACCTTTTACACGCATACCGTGTAAACTTTGATGGTACGGGTTTAAAACTTTTAAATCCAGGAAATTTTGATCATGCCATGCGCATGAACGATAACAATACTTTTTTTGTTAATAATTTTTCGCGTGTAAACACGGTGCCTGCATCAGTTCTTTACAATGCAGAAGGTAAAAAAGTAATGGATCTTGAAAACGCCGATTTATCTTCATTAATTGCTACTGGCTATAAATTTCCAGAAACCTTTAAAGTAAAAGCAGATGACGGCATCACAGATTTATATGGTGTGATGTACAAGCCTTTTGATTTTGATTCCACCAAAAAATATCCAATCATTGAGTATGTATATCCGGGTCCTCAAACTGAGGCTGTAAACAAAGCCTTTACAAAAGGAATGGACCGTATAGACCGCCTTGCCCAAATGGGTTTTGTGGTGGTAACCATTGGTAACAGAGGTGGACATCCTGCTAGGAGCAAGTGGTACCATAATTATGGGTATGGTAATTTGCGTGATTACGGACTTGCCGATAAAAAAGCAGCAGTTGAGCAATTAGCCGACCGTTATACATTTATTGATATTGATAGAGTGGGAATTCATGGTCATTCGGGTGGTGGATTTATGAGTACTGCTGCGATGCTTGTGTATCCAAACTTTTTTAAAGTAGCCGTTTCGTCGGCGGGTAACCATGATAATAGCGTGTACAACCGTTGGTGGAGTGAACAGCACCATGGTGTTAAAGAAGTGATTGGTGATAAAGGCGATACCAGCTTTTTATATAGCATCGAAAAAAATCCGGACTTGGCTAAAAACCTAAAAGGGCATCTCATGCTTTCTCATGGTGATATTGACAATAATGTGCATCCAAGCAATACCATTAGAATGGCCAACGCTTTAATTAAAGCAAACAAGCGTTTTGATTTGGTTATACTTCCGGGTCAAAGACATGGTTATGGTGATATGACAGAGTACTTCTTTTGGCGTCAAGCAGATTATTTTGCAGAACATTTACTAGGAGATAAAACTTCAAGAACAGAAACAGAAATAGAAGAAATGACCAAAGAAATGGAGCAGTCTAATAAGGCGGCAACAGGTGGCAGAAGAAACTAAATAGGTAGGCATGAAAATTTTTCTAGTAGGGTTAATGGGGTCCGGAAAAAGTTATTGGACAAAACAGTTGGCTAAAAAATATAAGACTGGTGGATATGATTTAGACTACTTAATTGAAGTAAAAGAAGAAAAAACCATTGCCGAAATTTTTACCGAAGACGGTGAAGATTACTTTAGAAAAGTAGAGTCTACGGTGCTTAAATGGTTTGACCAAAAAAAGACCTATGTGCTTGCTACCGGCGGGGGTGCTCCTTGTTTTTTTGATAATATGGCTTGGATGAACAAGCAAGGCGTAACTATTTGGCTAGATGAACCATTTCCTGTTATTGCGTCAAGGTTGGTTCCCGAAAAAGAGCACCGTCCTTTAATTGCCAAATTATCAGATTCGGAGCTCCTAGCTTTTTTAGAAAAACAAAGGGCAGAGCGGCTTTCATTTTATAGTTCGGCACAAATACATTTGCAGGACGAAACTATTACCCCTGACAGCTTTAAAAAAGCACTTGCTAAATTATAAACGATGTTATCTAAATTTTATATTCCTATTGCTGCTTTTTTGGGTGCATTAACCGTGGCCCTTGGCGCTTTTGGTGCACATGCTTTAAAAGCTGTGTTATCTCCAGCCGCACTTATTACCTATGAAACAGCCGTGCGTTATCAAATGTATCATGTAGTGGCGCTACTATTTACTGGAATATTATTTCAAAAAGCCTCATCTCCAAAACAACAAAAGCTTTTAAATAGGGCAGGGCTATTTTTTATTGACGGTATTGTGCTTTTTTCGGGCTCATTGTATTTTATTATAGCAAAGCCTTTTTTGGGTATTGAGGGTTTGCCTTGGGTGGGTGTTATAACGCCAATGGGTGGCTTACTGTGGATGGCTGCCTGGGTGCTTTTAGGCCTATCTCAATTCAAGGGCGTGGAAAACTCTGAGGCGAAATAGCATTTTTGCACATCGGTACCTAACCCGTGATAGACCGGTCCCCTTAACTTATATTTGTTTTCATGGCAAATAGTTTAAGAAAGAAAGCAACCACTCCTCCAGATCCTGAGCAGTTAACGCCAGATAAGGAAACAGAAGTAACCGTTACGGAAGTTGTAAAAGACGAGCGTACTACTAAAATTATTGGTGCTGTTACTTTATTGTTTGCAGGTTTTTTATTTGTTGCCTTTACCTCTTATTTATTTACATGGCAAGAAGACCAGGACAAAGTACATCAGTTTGGCATTAAGATTTTTGCAGAAAATGGATTACGCGTTAGCAATATGCTGGGTGTATTGGGTGCTTATGTAGCGCACTCCTTATTTTACAAAGGATTTGGCCTTGCTTCTTATTTATTGTGCACTTTCTTTTTTGTACTAGGTGTTAATTTAATTTTTGGTAAAAAAATATTTAGCCTTTGGCGCAATGCACGTTATGTGCTTGTTGGCCTCATTGTTTTAAGTACTGCCTTTGCATTTGTGGCATCGGCTAGTTCTTTTTCTTGGGGCGGGGCGGTAGGTGAGTTGTTTACTTCTTTCTTACAAAAGTGGACGGGTACTTTTGGTACCGGTGCTATACTGCTACTAGCTGCGTTTAGTTATTTTATTTGGCGCTTTAATCCGGTTTTTACAGCTCCAAAATTTAATTTCAACGCTAACAAAAATGACAGTTCCGATTTAGGGGTTCCATTTACCCTTGATGATGAAAAGCCAGTTGTGCAAGCCTGGGATGAAGCGGGCGCCCTTGTGCCAGACCCTAATGCTGCGCCATTAGACGAGGAAGCATTTGAAAACGAAGAAGAATCGGAAAAAAAAACGGCAGTAGTGCCGGTAATACCTAGTGGCAATAAATTAAAATCGGAAGGAAAGGCGGTATCTGTAATTATGCCTGATGCACCCGAAGAAATCATGCCAACAGCATTAGCGCCGCATATGAGTGGCGAAGACCCTCTAGATTTAGATGAAACACTTGAAGAAGAGGAGATAGAAGAAGCGTTTGAAGAGGAAGATTTGTCTTTAGAGATTAACGAGACACCGATAGAAGAAGCCGCACCTGCTGCAAAACTTGGTGCATTAAATACCAAGTACGATACCACCCTTGATTTAAAAAGTTATAAGTATCCAAGTATTAATTTACTCGAAACCCATGGTAGCGAAAAAATTGTGCATGACCCTCAAGAATTGGAGACGCATAAAAATCAGATCATTGCTACTTTAAAAAATTATGACATTGCCATTCAAAAAATTCAGGCAACAGTAGGTCCAACAGTAACACTTTATGAAATTGTTCCTGCGCCAGGTGTACGTATTAGTAGAATTAAAAACCTCGAAGACGATATCGCGCTAAGCCTTGCTGCACTTGGTATTCGTATCATTGCACCAATTCCGGGTAAAGGTACTATTGGTATAGAAGTGCCTAATATTAGGAAGTCGGTGGTGAGTATGAAAACGCTTTTAGCGAGTGATAAATTTAGAACTTCCGATTATTCTTTACCGATTGCAATTGGTAAAAAAATTGACAATGAAAACTTTATTGTTGACCTTGCAAGCATGCCACACCTTTTAATGGCGGGCGCTACTGGACAGGGTAAATCGGTGGGATTAAATGCAATACTTGTATCGTTACTCTATAAAAAACATCCATCGCAACTTAAGTTTGTTTTAGTGGATCCTAAAAAGGTGGAGTTAAGTTTATACCGTGTTATTGAAAAGCACTTTTTAGCAAAACTCCCTGGCGAAGACGACGCCATCATTACCGATACCAAAAAAGTAATTAATACGCTCAATGCGCTTTGTATTGAAATGGACAACCGTTACGATTTATTAAAAGAAGCGGGTTGTAGAAATATTAAAGAGTACAACGAGAAGTTTACGGCGAGAAAATTAAATCCAGAAAAAGGACATCAGTACCTTCCATTTATTGTGCTGGTGGTTGATGAGTTTGCCGATTTAATTATGACGGCAGGTAAAGAGGTTGAAATGCCAATAGCAAGGCTTGCACAGCTTGCTAGAGCGGTAGGTATTCACCTAATAATTGCTACACAACGCCCTTCTGTAAATATCATTACTGGTACCATTAAGGCCAATTTCCCTGCGCGTATTGCTTTTAAAGTATCTAGTAAAATCGATAGCCGTACCATTTTAGATGCCGGCGGCGCCGAGCAATTGATCGGAAAGGGAGATATGCTCGTGAGTTACAATGGTGAAATTACCCGTTTACAATGTGCTTTTGTTGATACCCCAGAAGTAGAAGCGGTTTGTGAATTTATAGGCGATCAAAAAGGCTATCCTCAAGCATTTTTACTACCAGAATACGTGGATGAAAAGGATATGGAAGGCCGTGATTTTGACTCTGGCGATAGAGACCCTCTATTTGAAGATGCAGCCCGTTTAATTGTTCAAAGCCAAATGGGTTCAACTTCTCTTATTCAGCGCCGTATGAAGCTTGGTTATAACAGAGCGGGCCGCTTGATGGACCAGTTAGAAGCGGCTGGTATTGTGGGACCTAACCAAGGTAGTAAGGCCAGGGAAGTGCGCTTTAAAACCGACTCTGAATTGGAGATGTTTTTAGAAACACTCTAATACCTATCTTTGCCGCGAAAAACCAACATAAACTACATTCAATGAAAAAGTTATTTTCACTTGCAGTCGTATTAATTTCAATAATTAGTGCGCATGCACAAAACGATCCCAATGCCAAAAAGATTTTGGATGCGGTGAGTGCTAAAGTGAAAAGTTTTTCAACCATCACTGCAAATTTTTCAATCAACTCTGTTTCTAGCAAAGGAAAAAACAATGGTGTTAAATCAGGTGTTATTTCTATTAAAGGCGCTAAATATGTTTTAGCACAAGGTAAAATGCAAGTGATTTGCGATGGTGCTAAAACCTATAATTTTGATGGTGCTAAAACCATTACAGTTACGAGTCTCGAGGAGAGTGGACAATCTTTAAGTCCTCAAAAAATATTGTCTGGTGATTATGCCAAAGACTTTACTTGCAAGCTTATTGGGACCAAGGCTGGACAAAGTGAAATTGAAATGAAACCTATTGATGCACGCAAAAACTTTTCTAAAGTAAATGTGTTTGTTGACAATGCTAAATCAATGATTACAAAAGCGGTTATCTTAGATAAGAGCAACAATACTTTACAAGTTAGCTTTACCAATTTGGTATCCAATAAAGCACTAGACAACGCAATCTTTGTTTTCAACAAAGCCAAGTATCCAAAAGACGTTGAGATTTTAGATTAATCCAGCATTTATTGTACTAAAAAAGTAACTCCTTCAAGGGCTAGGTCTGTATTTGTAAATACAGTTCTTGCCTCTATAACGTGGCTTTCGATACTTTCATATTTACTGCTAAAATGTCCGATCAATAAACGGTTCACGCCCGCTTCTTTGGCAATGGTAGCTGCCTGAATGGTTGTGGCATGAAAACGTTCTGCTGCTTTTTGTGTTTGATCCTCTAAGTAAGTGGCTTCGTGGTAGAGTAAATTGGCATCTATGGCATGTGCCACCAAGTTCATATCAAAAATAGTATCGGCAGTGTACACGTATTTTTTATTGGGGCTCGCGGGGTCTGTTACGAGTGCATTAGAAATGACCGCACCTGTTTTGGTTGTGTAGTCATTTCCTTTTTTTAGTTCATCGTAATAACTAAAAGGGATTTCTGCCGCTATCGCTTTTTCTTTATTTATTTTTCGGGTCGCTTTGTTTTCTGAAATGGTAAACCCATAACAGGGTATGCGGTGCTGGGTTGGAAAACAGCTCACTTTAAATTTTGGGGTTTCTACAAGGGTTCCAGCCTCATAAATGGTATGAAAGTGCAGGGGGTAGGGTATTCTAGAACCCGCAACCGCTAGTTGCATTTCAATAATTTCTTTGAGGCCTGGCGGGCTAAATAGGTGCAAATCGGTGGTTCGGCCCAGGAGTCCCATGCTGGTGATGAGGCCAATGAGGCCAAAATAATGGTCGCCATGGAGGTGTGAGATGAAAATATGGTTGATTTTGCTTCTTTTTACCTTGTAACGGCTCATTTGTATTTGGGTAGCCTCCCCGCAATCTATCAGAATGGACTGATCCTGAATGCTAATCACCTGGGCCGTTGGATGCCTATCGTAGGCCGGAAGGGCCGAATTATTGCCTAAAATAGTGACTCCAAACATATATTTATAGGAAAATGGCGTAAAAAGATGCCCAAATTTATCCTTTTTACATTATAATACCTACCTTTGCAGCCGATAAAAAATAGAAGAAAACAATTACGGAGTCTTATTTAAACA
>Ga0222712_10000948_pt1 | contig 37094 bp, 41 predicted proteins | sample C33_657DmetaG_FD_165043 | JGI IMG/M metagenome (GOLD analysis project Ga0222712, IMG submission 165043) | Estuarine water microbial communities from San Francisco Bay, California, United States - C33_657D | ecosystem: Environmental > Aquatic > Marine > Unclassified | place: USA: California... | reverse complement strand
ATGGTCCAGATGAGATACCAGAATGCCCATTGATACACAAAGCATTGTTCTATGCTGTATCAGGTAATGTGATTGAATATATTGATGGAGGTTGGGTTGGGCAAAAGCCCGAAAATCTACAATGGTTAGAGAAATGGATATATGGTACAATACACGCTGATATTGGTAACAATATGGTCAGCTTTCCAGTCATTTATGGACCAGGTAAAGTGGGTCGTAATGCATTATTTGATGTTGTATTAAAACAATGCTTAGGTAAAGACGCTTGCTTTAGTGGTACTTGGGATATCATTCACGGTAACTTTGACGGTTATAAACTTGGTAAAGTAGTTATGTTTATTGATGAAGTTCCAGAAAAGGGTAGCTGGGATATACTAAAAAATATGACAGGTTCTACTGATAGCTTTGTTAAACAAAAGTATGGTGCTGAGTTTGTGATTGACAATACAGTACGTTATGCTATTGGTACTAATGAAGAGGTTTATCCATTACCTGTTGAAAACGGGCCACAAATGATGCGTGTAAGTCCTATGAAAACTAACAGATTAAGCACATTTGCTGAAAACGTAGTTAAAATGCTAGATCAACAGAATGGTGAGGGTTATTCTAGACAACTACTAAAAGACAGTGATGATACACTAGATGTTGATAATATGAACAACTTTACTGTAGGTGATACATTATTGCGTAACGTACTACAAAATGAATGGGCCAGTAGAGAAGCTAATCAAAAACTATTAAACTACTTAGATTATACGTATAAAAGTGAAAGTGGTAACTATAGTCTTGCACCATTGCGTGGTAAAGATTGGGATGATATTGTAAGAGATAGACTACCAGCAGTGCAAAAAGTTGTTGATTATATCATTGAACAGAATGTTAATACTATTACTACTATGGAACTTTATGAAATCTATAAAGTTATACAACAAGATCGTAGCGATGCTATTAAAAAGATGGCTGGATTCAGTCAAAGTATCAGTGAATTGTTAACACAAAAGGGCTATACAAAACACGATCAAGCATATCTTGCTAATGGTACAAGAGCGGCAATATACGATAACACAATACGAAATAGTTTTAGAGATTATGAGATAAACATAGACAACTATATTGTTGAAGTGCAAATGGGATCTAATAGTTTAGGACCAAAACAACGTAAACTTAGATATAAAGACAGCGAAACTAGTGATATTATTAAAGATAAGCTTAAAAAGTTGCTTAAAAAGTAATAAAATGGAGCACAGTGACGGGGTGACGGGTGTTTTTGAAAATCTAGGATTGAGAAATAAAAAAAATATTTCCCCTGTCAAAAGTTTTTTAACCTACAAACCCGTCACTGTGCTAAAAAATAAATCAGTCTTTATCATACACTAAATAGATATAACAAAGGAAAACATTATGGCAAAAACAGGAAGACGACCAGGACCAGCAACAACAGTTGCTCAAAGATTAGAAAACAACATAGAGATTGATAGTAATGGTTGCTGGATATGGCAACTAAGTAAAAACAATCTGGGATATGGATTAATGAGAGTGGGTAAGAAAATGCGTACCCCACATCGTGTAAGTTATGAACTATACAACAACACAACGATACCACAAGATATGTGTGTATTGCATACTTGTGATAATCCCACTTGCGTAAATCCCGATCACTTATGGTTAGGTAGCAGAAAAGATAATACGCACGATATGCAGAATAAAGGTCGTCATAAGTTTTGGGGACAAAGTGTATTAAAAGGTATACCAAAGCCCACAAGTAAATGTATTTACTGTGGTGTTGAAAGTGCAGTAAATACGATTGGACGCTGGCATAACAAGAACTGCAAACATAAACCTATTACATAATAAAATGAAAGAAAAACCAATAGAACTACACGAAAGATATAATGTTGTTAAAGATAGACCAAATATACATTTGAGATATCAATATATGTTCTTAACAAAAGAATGGAAGTTTGTTGGTTATCGTTGCACAGCTTGTGATAGTGGATTAAAGCATATGAACGCCGCATTAAAACACAATAACAACTGCCGCGAACTAAATAAAGAACTAAAGCGTTCACCTCCAAACGTTACTGTAATCACAACTACAGGAAACGTTTGGCAGCCATATAAAAACATTAGTGATGGACCATCACTATGATTTTTTTCAACATTTTTCTTACCATAAACACCACTTTGTGCCTACACTAAATACACAATAGGTAATATAAATATGGCTCAAATAAAAAACCCACTAGACGAAGTACGCATTCCATTTAGTAAGATGACGTTTACGCCAGACGTTCCTTCCACTGCGTTAGGTCCTAATGAATATAATGTTGGTCAGAACGTTGAGACTGATGTTCGTGGCATTCGTAGTATGGCAGGCGATCAGGAAATACTTAATACCATCCCAGGCACCCCAACGTTTGTTACTGGTGGTTTTAGATTGCAAGGAGAGTTTTGGTTCATTGTTGCAACAACTGAAGGTTATTGGTATACAAGCAATGGTGTAACAGATTGGTATGACATTACACCAGGTGGTGTCCCTATCAGTGGTTACACTCAAGCAACAAATATCACTGAAGCTTGGAATGGAACAATACCATTCTTTAATGATGGCATTGGCGCACCTATGTTTTTACCAGACACAGCTGGCGCAATATTAGTTCAATATAGTAACTTAATCATTCCAGCAGACATAGATTATATCAGTTACATTGGTCCAACAACACAACGTATTACATTGGTTACACCATATGCAACACCACCATATGTTGCCGGTCAGCGCATTGTTATCAGTGATGTTAATAACTTTTTTAATGGTGAATTTACAGTAGTCAATAGTACTACAAGTTATATTGATTATACCGCAGTTCCTGGTGGTGGATATCCTGGAGGACCATTAGGTGTCGTTAGTCCAGCATATACTTGGAACTATAACCCCAATTGGAAAAGCGTAGTCGCTAACTTTATGCGTATCTATAGTACGCCAAACGTTGGAAGTATTTTAGTTGCTGGTGATTTGACTGCAACACTATTGGATGATACAACTGTTAATTATCCAGTTACTGTACAATGGAGTCAAGCTTTTGGATTGAACCAAGCTCCAAGTACTTGGCAACCAACAGTTACTAACGTAGCTAACCAACTTGAAGTCCCATTGCGTGGTCCTGCATTAGACAGCTTTCCTTGCAATGGACAGTTCTTTCTTTGTAGCTATTGGGATACTGTGGTGTTTAGTCCTATCAACTATAGTACAACAAGTGCTCCTATATTGGGCGTAAGACAGTTCAATCAAGGTCGTGGCATACTAAGCGCCAACTGCTGGGCTAACACAGACAAACTAGTTTATGGTATTGACGCACGAGATGTATGGGTATTTGATGGACAAGACTTTACTGGTCTAGGCAATCAACGTGTAAAGAACTGGTTGTTTGACCAACTTGACCCACAATACTATGATCGTGTGTTTATGGAAGTGAATAGCCAAAGATCGCAAGTTGAGATATATTATCCAGACAGTGAAAGCATTGATGGCGTACCAAACAAAATGTTAAGCTATCGTTATGACTTAGATTGCTGGAACAGCCCACGTGATGTATCTAGTGCTACGTTCAGTTGTGAAAGCCCAATATATAATCCACCATATGTTTATACTGCACCAATCACAGGCATAGCTAGTGGTAGTGGAGCATTGTTTAATATTACTTGGGATGCTAGTTATACTACTATCAGTATTACATTGGCTAATCCAGGGTCAGGCTATAGCTTAAGCGGAGGCAACACTGCTATCGTTTCAGGCCTAGACCTCGGAGGTGTTGCTCCAACCAATAACGTTGGCATAACTATATTATCCCTTGATAGTAATGGTGGTATTGCAACGTTTGGTTTTGATCCAATCAATACAGGCGTAGCGGCATTTGACAACAGTTATTATACACCATTATTAAGTTCCCGCACAGTTGTTTATGCACGTGGCGTAGCTGACCAAAAGCTTGTACAAAAAGATCAAGGTTACAGTTTTATTAACGATGCAAACATTGATAGTGTGTTCCGTAGAGATAACATCAAGCTACTTAAAGATTATAGTGGTAAACTTATGGTGCATCGTATATTACCTGAAGTAGTTAATCTTGGTGCCATACATAATCAAAACAACGAGATACCAATCACTCCAGGTACAGGTAATATTACAGTAACGATTGAGGGTGCAAACAGTGTGGGTTCAAGCCCAACAGCTATTACACCAGTAACCATTCCAGTTGATGCTGATGGAACATCAAACAAAAACCCTTGGGCACAGATTAATCAAAACGCATTCCGTGTCAATACAATAGAACTTAGCAACAGTAGCAATAGTGACATTTGGATGTGCAGTGCAACAACTTGGCAAGTCACACAAGTAGAGGACGATAGATAATGCCAGCAAAATACCCAGTAGATGTTGGTGATAGTGAAGGCATTGTAGATGCAGTCAATTATCTGTTGAGTGGTCCTTCGGGCTTAGGACAAAACTTTGCAGGTTTTAGTACATATACGCCAGGTTACTTAACTGGTAACTTTCGCATACCATTCAGTCAAACTACTCCAGCAGAACTTTATGTAGCTCCAATAAGTGTTAGTTACGCAGAACAACTTGATGATAGAACCATTAAGTATTACTTTAGTGGAGCACCATTAGCTAGTGCTCCATTTAGTTTGGGTAATGGTCTGACCATAACTGGCATCACACCTTCAACATATAACAGTGCAGACTTGCGTAACGCTGGTTATAGTATTGCACAGATTGGTGTAGTAGAATGTACAGACAGTTATGTGATTGTTAGAACTGTTGCAGCCATTACCACACCATTAGGTACATACAGTAGTGGTGGATCTATTGAATATTCAAGTATGGATACATTGATATCCACTGACTGTGATGTTCGTGTAACTGTAACAGGTGGAACTGATAGAGTTTTCATTAGTGCTCAATTGGATCAATTGATCAGTTATGATGTATTAGTTGGCACACCAGATATGACTGTTTATGTTGATATCACAAGATATAAAGCTTTTACAAACGATAATCCAACTAATCCAGATTATATCTTTGATGAACCCTATACAGTTACCGAAAAGGTATATGAGTATACAGGCTTGAGCACAGGCTCATTGCCATTAATAGAAACAGTTTTCACAAGCGTAATTGATACGCCTCCCCCTGGCTATTATCGTTATATCGTTGAGGTATATTTCCAAACGTTTGGTGTATCAACAGATATCTATGTGACTGAAGATGAGCTACGATTAAGAAGCATAAGTGCTCAAGTGGTTAAGCAGTAAATATAAGAATAAGGTAAAAGTATGGCAATAAATTTAAACAACTACTCAACTGATTTTGAGGATAGTGCCTGGAGTGATTGGAACGATTATAACGACTATAATGATTATGGTGGCACAATAGATTATTCTGGTGGCACCATTTCCAGCCCTGTTGCACCCACAGATATCGTGCAACCAACATATACTCCAACAGTAGATACTACAACAGTAGCTCCTGTGGTACCTACAGCAGATACCTCAACAACAATGGCACAAGATTATGGTAGTGTGCCAGGTTCAAGTGTAGGTGGTGATCCAGCTGGACCTACATATAACAATACATTTACGCCAGGAGCTTTTACTGGAGGCACGTTGCCAGATTATGGTGATAATGAACCAGTAATTACACAACCAGTACTACGTGACGACACAACAGGATTAGATACTGGGCCAGTTATACCTGATAACAGTGCGGCAGAAGCGGCAGCGGCATATGAGGCTGCTCAACAAGCGGCAGCACAACAAGCCGCATATGAAGCTGAAATACAACGTCAAGCAGATGCACAAGCGGCAGCCCAAGCTGAAGCTCAACGTCAGGCCGAGGCACAAAGACAAGCCGAATTAGAAGCTCAAAGAGTAGCACAAATTGAAGCGCAACGCCAAGCAGAAATAGAAGCACAACGTCAAGCAGAATTGGCAGCTCGTCACGCAGCCGAAGTAGAGGCTGCCAGAGTTCAAGCAGAACAGGCCGCGGCACAAGCGGCTGCAGAAGCACAAGCAAGAGCAGATGCAATTGCGGCACAACACGCAGCCGAAGTTCAGGCAGCACAAGAAGCACAACAACGTGCTGATGCACAAGCGGCCGCAGAAGCACAAGCAAGAGCCGACGCATTGGCAGCCCAACACGCGGCTGAAGTGGCGGCGGCACAAGAAGCACAACGTCAAGCAGAAATAGAGGCGCAACAACGTGCTGATCAGTTGGCAGCCCAACACGCGGCTGAAGTGGCGGCGGCACAAGCAGAAGCACAAAGACAAGCTGATTTGGCTGCACAAGCAGAAGCACAAAGACAAGCTGATTTGGCTGCACAACAACGTGCAGAACAGTTGGCTGCAGAACAAGAAGCACAACGTCAGTTTGAAGCTCAACAACAATTTGAAGCAAATAGACAAGCTGAGTTACAAAGACAAGCTGAAGCACAGGCCGCATACGAAGCTCAACAACGTGCCGATGCACTAGCGGCACAGCAGGCAGCTGATTTATTAGCCGCTCAACAGGCTGCCAATGTTAGTCCAGTTACTCCTGCAGATATTATGAATGCTACGAATGTTGCAACTAGTGGAAACGTTATAACAGATATTACCACAGGTACAGGCAACATTATTGATACAGTTATTAATGGTACAGGCAATGTTGTACAAATTGGTGATAACACATTCTTAGATACTAATACTGGAGCGGTTGTAAATGGCAATGGCGACACAATCATACCTGCTATTGGTGCAAATACTGGAACTGGTACATTAGTTGCAAGTGCAAACACTGGCACAACAACTGATGCTGGCACATCACAAATTGGATTGGGTGGTACAGGAACAAGTATTGAAGTTAGTGGTGTTCCAATAACAAGCGATCAAGCCGGTGCTAGCAACGTTAATGTACCTGCTGGTTATGTTATTGCAAGTAGTGCAGACGCAGACGCAACCAGAATTACATACGATGAAAACGACAATAGGATCTTTAATGGTCCAGCGGAACTGATGAATATTGATGGTAAAGACGTATGGGTTAAACACGATTTATCAGCATATGATATATTCAATCCTACTGGCAATACATTTGGTGCGTTTGGCGATACATTAAGTAACATTGGAGCTGTAAGTCCATCAACAATTGACAGTGCAAATAATATTAGCACATATAATAATCCTAACGTAAGATGGATGGTTGATAGTGTTACTGGAACACAATACCCAGTAGACAGTCAAACCTGGGAACGTGTAGGACCAGACTTTACTTACAATGGTACAACAGGTCAAGGTAATGTTGTTATTGCTGATGCAAACTTTGCTGGTACAACAACCAACTTAACTGGTGGCGCAAGCACTGCAAATAACGTTACATATAGCAATGTTGTTTTGGGTGACGCAAACGTATCAGGAGTTACTGGAGGAAGCAATGCTAACCTAACACTAGCTAATGTAACTGGTGGTAATGTAACTGGAAACGTTAGTGGTCCAGTAGTACCTAGTGGTAACATAACGATTACTAACTCAACTATGGGTAACGTTGCTAACATTGATACAACTACAAGTAATTTGGCACTAGCTAATGCTAATACCAATATGATTACAAACGTAAATAGTAACGTATTGGCTAGCAATATCGCTAATACTATTTCAAATACTATTGCTAATAGCACAAGTAACGTAACCAATACAAACATTGCCAATACGTTCGCAAACACAATCAATAATGTTATTGCTAACTTAAGCAACGTTAATATTAGTAACGCAAATGTGGGCAATATTACCGACAGTATTGCAAACATCAGTAATGCAAACATTAATAACACACAAGCCAATAACATCAGTAACGTTATCAGCTTATTCACTGATGGTAATATCAGCAACAGCATTGTTAATAGTATTAATAACGCTAGTAGCACATTGAACAATGTTAACATTAGCAATACATTTGCCAATACAATCAACAATGTAATCAGTAACATTAGCAATGCAAACATCAGCAATACAGTGGTTAATAATATAAGCAATGTTATCAGCAATGTGTCTAATAGCAATATTACCAATAGTATTGCAAACACTATTACCAATAGCGTAAGCAATCTAAGTAATGTGGTTATTAGCAACAGTACAGCTAATGTTATTAGTAATGTTGCAAGTAATATAGCCAATATTATTGTAAGCAATACTTCAAGTAATTTAGCTAACATTATAACAACAACTAGTAATGGCAACGCTAATATTGATACATTGGTTATCACAGCAAATACACTAGCTAACGCAAATGTTATTGCCAATATATTGAGTAATAGCAATGTGATAAGTAACATATCAAATACCAATGCTAACGTAATAGCCAATGTTATTACCAATGCTAATGTTATTGCAAATGTATTAACTAATGCAAATGTTATTGCTAACGTATTAACTAACGCTAATGTGGTTGCTAATGTATTGACCAACGCTAATATCGTTACAAACGTTATCAGCAATGTATCTAATGTAACAAGCAATGTTGCAAACGTAGCGAATGTGGGCAATGTAACGTTTGGTACAGGATTGAATCCAGGATGGATTAGTCCAACAAGCTTCTACAATACAAACAATCCTGCACAAAGTCAGTACTATTGGGGACAGCACGGATTCCAGGGTGGTCCTACGTTTAATCAGGTACAATGGAATCAAGCGGCAGCACCAGAAACACCTTGGGGCTTACAACAACTTGCAACTCCATTAACTGGACAACAGATTAATGATTTGATTGCAGGAAAACAAGTAAGTGGACCTGTCGTACCAAATGCTACAAGACGAGAAGCATATGCTCCTAGTCCAGTAGCACCAAGCTATGGTCAGCGCAAGTTAGAACCTAAAATAACTAACACGCCCGTATCAAATGTTGCATACAGTCCAAGTACTACATACAACAATCCAGAACTAGCTAAACAACTAGGTGCAAACTGGTTTAATAGACAACAAGCGGCAGCTAATGCAGGTGATTGGGATACATATTTTGCAATACAACGTCAGGTTGATGCAATATTAAACCCAACGATAGATAAGCCATAATCTAGCTATACTAAATACACTAATAAGGAAACATATAATGAGTTTCGGAAAATCAAGTTCAACAACTACTCCAACATTAACAGATGAGCAGAAAGCGCAAATTAAAGCGCAGACTGACTTCTTTACAGGTACCATTGCTCCAACATATCAGGAAGCAGTTAAAGGTGCAACAGACATTTATAACTTAAACGCTGGCGGCGTGTTAAATGCCGCACAAAACTTAGGTGGTACAGCTAGTCAAGCACAACAGACACTAGGTTCTACTGGTGAAAGTGCATTACGTACTGGAATCAGTGGATTAGAAAGCTTGTTTAGTCCAGATTATGAAGCTAACCAAATCAAGGCAGCATTAGCTCCAGCTCAAGCACAATATCAACAAAACTTAGCTGGACAACAAGCACAGTTTGGTGGAGCTGGCAACTTGGGTAGTGCTCGTCAAGCATTAGCAGGCCAACAGCTTGCAGGACAAACACAAGCACAACAAGCACAAACAGCGGCACAAGTTCAACGTGACATAGCCGCACAAAGAATGGGCGTAGGCACTACATTAGCAGGATTAGGTCAAGGTGGCATTGGTCAAGCATTAGGTGCTGCCGGTCAGCAAGTAAGTGCGGCAATGACCCCACAACAATTATACAATCAATACGCAAGTGTAATCTTTGGTACGCCTTCAGCAAGTTATAACCCTGACTTCCGTGGTACTCAAGCAACATCAACTACAGGGTCTAAATTTGGCGCTGAACTTAAATTTCCAGGAATGTAAATATGGCATATCAATACGACGAAATGGGCAATGTAGTAGGTCAATACGAAAGCGAAGAAGAAAGACGCATTCGTGAGGCTGCTAATCAACCTGTAAAACAAACAATCACATATAACCCAGACGGAACTAGCGAAGTTACAATTAAGGGTACGCCAGAAGCATTAAGTCCAATCAATCCTAATGCTCCTACACTAAGTATGCCTGGTCAGCCTAAAGATGAAACATATCAACGTATGTTGCAAGCTGAAAGTGGCAATAGAAACTTTACACCTAGTGGTCAACCAGTAACAAGCCCTAAAGGTGCTATGTTTGCAAGTCAAGTTATGCCTGCAACAGCGGCTAGTCCTGGTTATGGAGTTCGTCCTGCACAAGCACAAACTCCTGAAGAATACAATCGTGTTGGAAGTGAATATTATCAAGCGATGCTTAAAAAGTTTGGTAATCCAGAGGCAGCGGCAGCGGCATACAATGCAGGACCTGGTCGTGTTCAACAAAACATTCAACAAAATCAAGGTGTGATGAATGTTAGTCAACTTCCACGTGAAACACAGGGCTATTTACAAAAGGTTGGCTTTAATCAACCAGCTGGACCGGCTGCACCACAATCTATGGAACAACCTGCGCCACAACCTAGTCCATACAGTTTAGCAACGGGTCAAACTGGCTTAGGCATACAAGCTCCAGCTCCAGCTCCTGCATTACAACCACAAGCTAGTCCAGCTATTGACTTCTATCAACAGTTCCAAGATAATCCACGTGCATTAATCAGTATGGCATATACTAGTGAGAATGTTGGAGTGCCTGATTGGATGCGTGATCGTATGAAAAATCGTGCAAGCGAACTTATTACACAACAGCGTGAGTTAGAGGCAGCAAAACAACAGATACCCACAATGAGTGAAAGTGAAATCGCTAAAACATTGCGTGAAAAAACAACAGGTGGTAGCTATTTGAAGGCAGCATTGTTTGGTATGTTAGGTATGGAACAAAGCGCAATGGCAGAAGCAGCCAAGCTTGGTGTAGGTCGTGAAACATTTACAACAGTTAATGGTCAACCTGCAATGGTTAAGATGGCAGCTAATGGTACACCTATTGAAGGCTATAATGCAACTACTGGTAAGAAGTTATCAGCAGAAGAACTCGTTATAGCGGCACAGTATGGTACTGCACAAAAAGGCGCACAAACACATACTGGCAAAATGCAAGATATGAAAACTGGAGAAGTATATTATGAAAGAACTACACCACAAGGTATTGAGTTGGTTGACAACAATGGTAAAAAGTATACAGGACCTAGTCAAAACTTGCGCCCATTCGGTATTGGAAGTGATATCCAAACTAAGAACCAAATCCAAATAAATGAGTTAACTAATAAACTAGCTTTTGCAGGTCCTACAGAACGTGCAAAGATAGTTGCTGAGAATGAAGCTAAATTTGGACCATTAGATCCTGCAGTAAAACAGCAAGCATTGGGAACAATATCTGGAACAGTACCTACACAACCTACTCAAGCCCCTGCAGGCATCGTTCAACAGCCACCAATGCCAGGTGGTCAAGCAATACAACCTGCTCCAGTAGCACCAGTAGCTCCAGGACAAGTTGTAGCACCTGCACCACAAGCATTAACTCCTGGTCAGCGTGAGTCCCAGCAAAAAGGTCGTGAAGAAATCGTTAAGAAATCAGCAGACATTATTGCAGAGGGTGCTAAGATTGTAACTGATATTACAAACATTGAACGTGCGGCAAACGAAGCATTAAGTAAGAAAAATAACTTTGGAACTATTACTAGTGGTATGATTCCAGGTGAACAAACTGTTGGTCAGTTCTTTAAAACACAAGATCATATTAATACTATGAATGTGTTAGAGCAAGTTAATAAGCAGGCTGCTATTAACGCAAGAATGTTAGGTGTTAACCCAACAGATAGAGATTTGCAGTTTGTTGTATCAACTAAACCAGATATTAGCTGGCCACAAGAAGCTGTTAGTGATTGGTTAAAGAAATCTGTTGAAGGTACACGCAGAACATTAGAGTTTGCTAAGAAACAAATGGAAAGTGGCGGAGCATATATTCCAGAAGCTCCAGCACCAACAGGTCAAGTACCACAAGCAAGTCAGTTTAAGATTATAAGCGTAGAACCAGGAAAACGATAATGGCAATATACAAAGTTCAAGGACCTAATGGTGAGATTATCACCATTGAAGGTCCTGACGGAGCTAATCCTAATGATGTTATAGCGCAAGCTCAGTCTCTTTATCAACCTAAAGAGGAAAAGAGTATGGCTGACAAGTTTATGGAACCATTCAAAGATGTTAGCGTCAGTGATTGGGCACAAAAGTCATTATTAGCTCCAGCAATGCAGACATTACAAAGTGTAACACCATTTGGTATGTTACGTCCTGATGTTGCCGCAATGAACTTAAAGCAAGGCAGTCAAAATCTTGTTGGCAAAGGTCAACAAATGGCTCAAGGTGCATATAATATTGCAACTAATCCAGTACAATCAGCACAAAGTGCATATAACGCAGTAACAACTAATCCTGCAGGTGTTGCAGGTGAGATGGCTAAAGGTGTATTGTACGATCCTGAGATGTTAATAGGTTCAGGATTAGGTAACGCCATTGAAAAAGGTGTTAAATCGGCAGCTCCAGTTGTAAGTGGCACAGTTATGGCACCTTATAATGTAGGTAAAGGTGCATTACGTGGTGTTGCGTTCCCAGGTGGAACAGCAGAGAACTCAGCATTACTACCTATTCGTCCAACTTATGTCCCACACGAACAAGTGGGCGAGTTTATGGCCGGACAAAGACCTGCAACAAGTTTAACTGAAGTATCAACAGCTCCATTAGTTGAAAAGAATGCGGCAACACGTTGGGCAAATGCAATGGCTCCAGAAAATGCACAAGGTCAAAAACTAGTTCCAGCACAAAATCGTTTCTGGGAAGGTGTTGGTGAAACATTAGGTAGTGGATATAGAACTAATCCATTACAAGGTATGGCTGATATTGCAGGTCTAGCAACAGGCATTGGTCCTGTTGGTGCGGCAATCAAATCAGTACCTACAGTAGCTAGTGCATTGTTACAAAGAGCAACACAGTTTGAACCTTCGTTCGGTCCAGCACGTGCGTCAGCATTACAACGTGAAGGTCGTGCAGGTCTACAGGCAAGTATGCCACAAACACCATTATTATCTGCCCCTGCACAACAAACTCCTGCACAAATATCACAACAGGCAGCGGCAGCAAGAATACAACCTGTAGCTCCAACGCAAATGCCACCTCAGGCAGCTCCAATGCCAGCACCAGCTCCAAGACCACAACCAGTTACACCAACTGTTGCGCCAAGCACTGGCAGAAACTCAACATTGATTAATAAAGAAATGAATATCTTAGATAATCAAGCAACACAACTACGTGATGAAGCATTGAGTGCAGGCTTAAAACCTGATAGTCCAGCAAGCATTGATTATAGAAATCAGTTGGATCAAATGAACAGAAGAATGACTGCATTAAAACAAGAATATGAAGCCGCAGTAAAAGCTGAAAAGTCTGCCTCAAAAAAAAAGGCACCAAGTAATGTAAGTCAAATGTTGACTGAAGATACAGTTTTTAATACTAAAGCTGAATGGGAAAAAGCAAATCTGTTTAATACATTAGGTGGTAAAAAACCAGTAGGCGGCTACAAAGAAGGTGAACATATTGTAAGACACGAAACTCCAGATTATAGTTTTGTTCCAGAAGATTTACGTAAGCATTTGCCTGAGGTAAGTATAGTAAAGAGAAACATTAAAGGTAAAAGAATAGAATGACAACACAAGAACAACTAACCCAAGTATTCAACAATAACTTTGTTGCTTATTATCGTGCTCACGTAGCGCACGTAAACATTTTAGGTCGCAACTTTGCAAGTGATCATAAACTATTACAAGGTATCTATGAAAGACGCCAAGAACAAATTGATAGATTAGCTGAACTATTACGTACATTAGATGATTATATGCCTTGTGAAATACAAGACGTATTAAACAATAGCGAAATAGGTACAGGTATATTTGAAGAAGATGCAGATGGTTTCTTGCACGGTGTAAAAGATGATATGGAACATCTTAAAGGTAGTTACGAAGAACTAATGGCTGTAGCTGAAAAGAATGGACACGAAGAAATAGCAAACTATGCACAAGACCAAATACTTGATATTGCAAAAAGTATTTGGATGCTAAATGCAACGTTAAGTTAAGACACCAATAGTGCTATTAAGAACCAGATGATTTTGTGTCTTTCTAGTCTGGGTATCAACGAATTGGCAGGCGAGCTTATACGGCACTAACTTTTTTGTAAGCATAACTTCCACGAACATCATAACCAAACTGTTTGTGTAGTTTAAGAAAACTTGATTGGTCTTTACGCATTGTGGTAGAACAAATAATAGGAACTTGAGCCAAAGTAGCAAAAGCCTCCCATAATCGTAACATATCTTTCACTAAGATAACTCGTTCTCTAGGTGATAGATTTAATGATAAATGTGCCATTTTAACAATGACCATTTCGTCATCGGACCAAGGTGCATACTCTTTTGTTTTGCACCAGGTATAAGCAACAATAGTGTTGTTTGTATCAACTGCGACAGATAATAGTTCTGTTGTAGGACTATAGAATTGATTAACGACACTAAGTGTAATGTTGCGACTATATGCAACGGGATCGGGAGTAAAGATAGTATCTATCTCAATTTGAAAATGGTCAATAGCCATTTGTACGATTTGTGGTACGTCTGCTCCAGTAGCAGGTCTCCAAGTATAAGTCATTGCGTTTCCTTTCAATGTCGTATTTAATATCATAAAAATGAGGCGATAAATACTAGTATGGATAAGATTATAACTGAAAAGAAAAAGAGGGGCGGTGCTCGTCCTGGTGCTGGGCGCAAAAAAGATGGTAAAAACCAGCTAAGTGTTGCTGATTTACTAGAAACGTTGCAACTTAAAGCCGGTGGTAAAACCTATGAAGATTTATTGGTAACCGACTTTTTGCAAGCTCGTCAAGCAAATGACACACAATTAATGATTAAGTATCATAACTTGATATTGAATAAAGTTATGACAAATATGGCAAAGATTGAAGTTACAGACAGCGCAGAAGCGATTGAAGCTAAAAAGGTTATCTTTGCAGAAGCATTAAGCAAACTTACAGGTTTACAGAAAGACTAAATAGTATTATGCCGTTAATAAAATCAACAAGTAAAAAAGCAATGCAAAAAAACATTGCTACTGAGGTGAAAGCAGGAAAACCAGTAAAACAAGCCGTCGCTATTGGTTACGCCGTTAAAAGACAAGCGGCGAAAAAAACAAAAGGAAAATCAAAATGAAAGATACATCAGGTTTAGCATTCAATGGTCAAGGTGGTCCTGGCTACTCACGCAGTTCAACAGTTGACAAAAAGTTGGTTAACCAACATACCGGTTATATGAATGACGGACGACTAGTCAACAAAGGTCGCGGACCTACAGTTGGCAACAAGAGCGACAAAGATGCTAGCTACCCAGGTGCAGCCAGTATGCCAAGCTCAACTAAAATTAAAAATCCAGATTATATTAATGGTGGCGCACAGGTTCGTACTCCAGGTGGCACCCGTGCTTGGGCTCCAAGTAGTGGTCAAAACTATAAGGGCAACGCAGACAGCATTAATGTAGGTCGTGGTCCAACGAAAGGCAATCAAAAATGAGCGTATTATTACCAGTAGGTCTTACATATTATGTGCCAGCTAACAATTCAATTGAGTTGGCAGCTAGCGATATTACTGCACCAGGCGGTAGCATAGGACCAGTTATATTAAAAGTAACTAATCCACCAAGCCCATTTGGACCTGGTCAAACAGCGTTCTTAGCTTGGTCAGCTCCAATAGCACCTCCAACTCCTCCAGAGCCTGTAACTTATCCAGTATACATTGATGCTATTACAGGTATTAAATGGATAGGAATGGACATCACAGTATATGCTGGCCAATCAATATCTATAGCAGTAACAGATACTTCTAATAACTGGACTACTAATGACTACGTAGACGTTGATGGTGCAGATATCGGCGGTGTTAGTGGACTTAATAATATACGAGTAAACTTTACAGCAGTAGATCCAGAACCAGAAGGCGCGGCAACAGAACTATCATATGGTGGTGGTTTGATTCCAGGTAGTCCAGATCCAACAACACCTACTGAAGGTAATCCAACAGCAACTATTTCTATTGGCGCAGGTTCAACTGAATTAGTACAAATACCAAACAGTATTCAATCACCAAACTTTAACACATTAACATTATCAGTTGGTACCTCAGCAGTGTACATTACACCAGTACAAATTGTAGCTTAAGGAAATAAAATGAGCAACCCACAAAGTAAACCTATCAATCAAAAGCGTGGTCCTACAACAGGTAACGCAGGCACTATGACTAAACGTAATGCATTTATGGATGCAAAATCTGTTAGCGGTAGTGAAAAATCTGTATTAGCAGATATGGTCACAAGTGCATTAGAAATGCGTGGTCGTGGTCAGTTTGGCGGCAGAACTGATCCTGCATTAGAAGGACTACACTCTAATACAGGACCTAAGACTAATCCAACAAGTAATGGATCTAAGTTGTCAAGCAAGTATAAAAAACCTATTACAAAAGGTTAAGTTAGTTAAATAAGAATGGGCAATGGGCCCATTCTTATATTTTATTGAAAAGGAAAAGAAATGATTAAACAAACACCAAACGATCCAAATCCCTGGGACGATGATGCAACATCATCAACACAAGAAGTAGAAAAACCAGTTAAACCCACTAAATCTAAAAAAGTAATAGGCGAAGGTAAAACGCACCAGTTGATTTTACAACCACTTAGTACTGAGTTTGACTTAGAAGGATTAATGACTGACTTCCCAACAGCAAAAGAACTAGAGCGTTTTGTATACGACCAAACTAATATCGTACTAAACTTAAAAGGTCGTGCTAACAAACTCAAATATCAAATCGCAATGGATGTACTTAATGGACTAGAAGTAAATCCTGTATACATTGGAAGTGAAAATCCATATGTAGAAAAAAGCGAAATGATCCCTATTGATCCAATCAAGCCTACTCCAGAACGTGATAAATCTTTACCCTCACATAAAGACATACAAAACACATTCTATGTTCCTACCTTTCCTCACCCTGATGAAGAAGCACGAGCACAAGATAAAAAATGCCATATGATATTTCGCAAATATAAAAATGGTATGATTAGTTATGAAATCTTAGGTCCATTAAGTCAAAAGCCATATGGTGAAAAGATTGACAAGTATGGCCGCACACGCCCAGAAATCATCAAGTGGGTTGATCCACGCACAGGTGAACAAGTTGCTGTACGTGAAGATGGTACATTAACACAACAAGGCAAACGCTTACGTGCAACTATGTTGACATATCGTGTTAACAATAGTAATCAGTGGGACATCTGGGTTGACCGTGAGTTCGTTACACTCAATAGCGATATTGCAAATAATCCTTGGGACATTTCAAAATGATAGACGCAAAAGACCAAGAGATACGCAAAGCACAAGAAGCTAGTAAAGTACGTGAAACATTAATACTTCAAAAGATTAATGCAAGTCATCGTGTGGCTTTTGCTGAAAAGTTTCCTGGTCAATGCGAACACATCTTACGCTTATTAACAGAACGTTTACAAATGGGACTTGATAAGCGTGATGGTGTTATCGTTGAAGATAGTAGTACTTGGAAACTATCACCCACAGAACTTAAAGATTTAAGTCAAGCATTAGAAGCAATATACTTTGTTCGTAAAGATTTAAGGCAAGATTAATGCTGGGTGAAGATACTCTAATGGCGAGAGCATTGCGACACAGTGTAGATGAATATAATCTTACTGTTGATGCATTGAAAACAATACCAGGTCCATTAAAAAATAAACTAATGGACTTGAGTATTGAAATAGCTGAAGATATGCGCTATCATCAACTTAAATACTTTCGCCCATTCAATCACCAACTAGAGTTTTTTAAGACAGGTAATAGTGAGCGTAGAGGTATTCTTGCGGCAAACCGTATTGGTAAAACAGTTAGTACTTGCTATGAAACAGCTATGCACTTAACTGGCTTATATCCTGATTGGTGGGAAGGTCATCGCTTCGCTGGTCCTATCACAGCAATGGTTGCAGGTGAGGGTTGGAGTCAGGTTGCACTCGTATTACAAAATGAATTGTTAGGAACACAAGATGTCAAAATTACTGAAAATCTTGGATCTGGTGCTATACCACGTGAGTGTATTGTTACTAGTACTATGCGTAATGACGGCGCAAACTGCATTGGTGTGGAGATTAAGCATAAGTCTGGTAGTAATAGCTATTTGTTATTTGCCAACTATACGCAAGAAGTACGACAGCTACAAGGTTTCAAACTTAACCTCGCAGTCTTTGACGAACAGCCACCAGATGACTTCTTCAGTGAAATCGTTACACGTACTGCCACGACGCAAGGTAAAGTCCTCTGTTCGTTTACACCTCTTAAAGGACTTAACGGTCTCGTATCAAAGTTCTGGAATAAAGAAGAGGGATACAACTACATACGAGTAAGTTGGGACGATGTTCCAGAATATGATCCTTGGGGTTTACCATTTCTATTAAACGAAACACGCAAACAACTTGAGCGTGATTACTTACCACACGAACGTGAAGCACGTATTGCGGGTAAACCTGTTATGGGTAAAGGCGCTGTGTTCCAACTAAGCACCTGGCCTACATATAAAACTGGTGAGATTGACTTTCAACGAATGCCACATATTCACAGAGTTATTGCATTAGACTTGGGTTTAGTTAATGATAAAACTGTTATCAGTTTAATGTATTGGGAACCTTACGAAAGAACAGCATACTTACATAAACAGATTATAGTTCAAGGCATTGAAGAAGCAGTACCAACTCAATATATTAATCATCTATTACGTCCTGAAGTATTTGGTACTCCTATCGTATTACCTCCTGATGCTAATACTGTTGGTAGATATACAATGAGCAGTAGTTCAATACGAGAACTATTTGAAAGCTATGAACTTAATGTTTATGAAAAGGCTATTATGAATCCACCAGATAGTCAAGGTCGCACTACTAATCACAAAGCATATGGTATTAACCAAATGCGTCAAATGTTAGAAGTTGGAAGCTTAATGGTTAACGAAAACTGCACACACTTTTTAAGTGAAGCACAAAACTATTTCGTTGATGAAAAGGGCAGATTTAGCGACCCAGATGATTGTATTGATAGCTGTCGTTATGCTATACTAGCTTGTCTAAATGGAATAGCAGAACCTTGGGATAACAGAACACCACAACAAAGAATGTTAGCACAGCGTGACAGATATGTTAAATATGATGATAGCAATAAGCCTGCTTGGAAGAAAGCTTATAGCGCAAATTGATAGGAATAGAAATGAGTTTTTTAGATAGTTTAGGATTGAGTGGTTTGATGGGACAAAACCAACTGCAATCCAATCAAAGTGGCTTTCAACGAGCACAACAATATAATAATCAAATAGCTGGTTTGGGACTAACACAGCAACAGATGTACAATCAAGCAGTAATGATGCAAAACAGACCTCAATGGGTGTTTAATGGAGTTACTTGTAATAGCCCAAGAGAAATGGCAGATATTATATGGCCTAATAGTTGTGCAGAGAAAACACACTTCTTACTAAAGTACGAATAAGGAATAGAAATGACTAAGTATAGCATTATATGTGCTGACCCACCTTGGGACTATGGTGGTCAAACACAACACAGTGGAACTAAGACTAGCGATACAGGTGGAGCAGAAACTCACTATCCAACTATTAAAACAGTTGATATGATACCATTGTTTAGACCATTGATTGATAGTTGGTGTGAAGATGATTGTTTATTGTTTATGTGGACTACTTGGCCTCATCTGGATCAAGCAATAGAACTAGGTAAAGGTTGGGGATTTAAATATGTACATACACCTTTTGTATGGAACAAGATGAAAACTAATCCTGGCTTTTACACAATGACACAAACTGAACCTGTATTGTGTTTTAAAAGAGGTAAGATACCACAGCCCAGAGGCACACGCAATGAACGTCAACTGATTGAAGAAATGCGTACAAAACATAGTGCAAAACCACAAGAGCTATATACACGAATAGAACGAATGTTTCCTACACAAAAGAAAATGGAAATGTTTGCACGTATTAAACGTCCCGGATGGGATTGTTTTGGAAATGAGATATAATATGGAAACAATGTACTTAACAACAATAGGTGAAAATACACCTGTGATTATGTGTGAAAAACACGCACAGATATTTGAAAAGATTATGATGGCAGACGAAGTGCCACATACAATCTATGAACTAGATGATGAAGATATGGACAATCACAAATGTCAAGCTTGTAATCTATTACCAGATATTATAGATAATCAGCCACGAATAATACTACCAAATTAAGGAACGATAATGGGAAAAGGATCAAGTCGTAGAAAAGAAGATACCAGTAAGATTAGAGATAACTGGGACGCTATCTTTGGCAAAAAAGATACTAAAGAAGAAAAGAAACCTGAACCAAAACAAGACGAAAAGAAATGAGATGTGTAGCAACTTGGAGTTTTGAACCTTGGCTTAAATCAGGTAGAGATACTAAACAAGATTGGCATAGCACAAGTGAAATGTTATGTTGTGCAATAGCAAGCATAAACTCATTTGAAAGATTGTATAGTCGTCCAGTAATATACACAGATAGTTTAGGTAAAGAAATATTAAGTGAGCTAACTGATAAGTGTGATTTTGAAGTAGTATATGATAATCTATATGATAAGTTGCCAGTAAGTTTATGGGCTTATAGTAAAGTATTAACTTATCAGCAACAGGATAAACCTTATGTGCATTTTGATTTAGATTTCATTATTAACAATAAGCTAGATATATTGAATGATACTAATGTTGCATTTCAAGTATTTGAGCAAATGGTACATCCAGATACGCAAGAACGAACACTAGATTTAGTTTATAATTTAGGCATACATAACAAACATTATCTGTTGCCACCAATATTACAAAAATCAAGTAAGACATTAGATCATATCAAGTATCCAAACTTAGGTATCTTTTATATCAATGATATGGGATTAAATAAAGAATACACTGATTTGGCTACAAATTTAGTCAATGATAATTTGCCATTGTTTTATACTGATAAACGATTGCATATATGTGTAGTAGAACAACAAACGTTAGGTATATTGTTACACGAACACCCAGAAGTCAAAGTTAAAACACTATTGAACAATCATTATACTGATTATCCGTTCAGTGATGATTTCGTACATTTCATTGGTAATTGGAAACAACATAACTATCCTGGGGTCATTAGATTACAAGATAAGCATTATGGTCATTTTAGGTCTAAAAAAGTAGATGAAATTAGCGTTAAACTAGACGAAATTAAAAAGACTAAATAGTCTATACTGAAGGTAAATCCCCACTATGTTAGATATTAAAAATATCCCCGTTGAGTTCATCAACCAAAATAGAAAAATAAACGCAAATTTCGTTCGTATGAAGAACTTGATGGATGTCAAAATGGCATCTTACTTGCGTTACTTAGGAACAAAAAATGCCGTTAACAGAGCCAGCGATTATCACTATTTGTGTCTCGCGGTAACTGATAGTACAGCTCCAGTAAACGGCATTGACTATATTCACCCAAGTGTTAAACCAGTTGTAGATTATGCAACAGCAGTTATTGCTAAAGGTCTAATGCCCAATGGCGAAATCAACTTTGAGTTTGTAGCAGACACAGAAGATGATGAAATCGCCGCAAGACAAGCAACTGATATGGTTAGCAAAGTTGTTAATCAAATGAATGATCCACACTTTATTTTAGAGCGTTGGATTATGGATGCTAATATGCACAAGAATGGTATGATGATGATTAAACCCATCCGTGATCCTATTACTAGATATGTAGAGACACAAGGTACATTAGATCAACTACGTGCATTTGAACAACAAGCCGCTGAAAGTGGATTAACAACATTACGTCAAGGTAAACGTAGAATTAGTGTTGATATGCAAAAAGCATTGGCTGAAATACAACAAAACTTAGGTCAAGAGAAATCCAACATTGGACAAGCAAAACTAGATGAGTTCGTTGCTACACTACAAGGTGAAAGTGAATTGGATGAACAGTTTGACCAAGCAGATATGATGTTGGATGCAGAACAAACTGTATTGAATGATGCTATCAATAGGAATACAATTTACGCAGCCAAATATAAACTAACTGGTTATAGCATCAATATCAAGTTCGTTCCTATCGCTCAACACTATTGGATCTGTGATCCTACAGTACCTGAAATGAAAGATCAACCATTCTGTGGTTATTATGATCCAATGACTATTCAGGAAGCAACTGAATTATATCCAGGTATTAACTTAGAACAATTTAGAGAACACGCAGAATATAATATGAACGGTGCTTATCAAGCAGGTTCAGTATTAAACAACTTAGCTATTCACGCACGTGATAGCGTACCTGTTATGGGTATTCCAGTTAGTTCAGCGGCAAGTGCTGACCCAGATAGTCGTCAAGTATCTATCGTTACAGTATGGAACAAATATGATATTGATGGTGATGGAGAATTAGAATTAGTTGAGTTGATTTATAGTGGCAGTTATATAATCAGTGCGAAAGAAGTGGAATTTATTCCAGTTGCTAATATGTGTCCCAAGCCCTTGCCAGGCAACTTCTATGGTATGAGTATCGCTGAAAGCGTTATTCCTATGCAAGAATACAACACATCTGCCGCCCGTGCCGAGATACAATTAGGATTATTAACTGCCACTCCTCGTTTAGGCGTTAAGCCAGACAGATTAGACTTTGAGATGTTACAAGATGGCGAAGCCGCTATCTTTATCTTAGACAGCAAGTTTGATCCAGCAAAAGATATCTATCAAGTGCCTCCTCCAAGCGGAAACTTACAATTCTTGGAAGTTGCGATGAACCGCATTCAACAAGACACAATGGCAATGGTAGGTATGACTACACCTAGTGATGTATTCAATCCAGAAGTTATGGCAGCAGGTAATAGTGGTATTAAACTACAACTTGCACTGACACCTAATCAAATCATACAAGATAATACAATACGCAATAGTGCTGAAGGATTGAAAGAAGCATTATGGTTGGTATGGCGTACATTGATACAGTATGGCGATGATTATGGTGTTAAGAAATTAGCGCAAAACTTCCACCCAGATAAGCAGCCAGTGTTCTTAGATTATCAAGCTTGGGATGATATGAACTTCTGCGACAGAAAACAAATTCATACAGAACTAAGCATTGGTATGATGAGTGAAGAAAACGCATTGGGTAGATTACAAATCATTCAAAAATGTCAAAGTGATTTATATCAAACAACTACAAGTATGGTAGCGGCAGGTACATTAACTAAAGAAGTATATCAAAAAGTTAAGAAGCCATTTGCTGATACATTATATGTTCTTGGCGTAAAAGATTGCGATACATATCTACCAAGTGATGACGAAGTAGAACAAATGATTAAGCAAGGTGCTGAAGCTATGAAGAATAAAGAGCCAACACCAGAAGCTAAGAAACAACTTGCAAGTGCCAACTTAGATACAGTTAAGGCTCAGCAAATACAAGCAGAAATGACTGGACAAGATGCGGAATCGCAACTTGACTATATGGCATTAGCGCAAGGAAAGCCAAAAGTTTATAGTTAATATATTGGTATAAATACAGAATAGGATTTGAAATGATTAACGAAGAAACGACAGAGTTTTATAATAATAGATTAACAGTTGATTTAAGTAATATTAAGAAACTAACAGCATCACAAGCTGATAGAGTTAGACATTATGGAAGTCAAGCAGAAGCATTGTTGAAAAATAGAGATTTGGCAATGTTTATACATCATTGGAAGTTTGAAGTAAATGACGTTTTAGCAAACATAAGAGGTCATACTCCAGACGATAATGCACAGCGAGTAGCGTTATGTAACGAACTTGTTGGCATAGATAGTTTCATTACTTCTCTTAAACGAGCAGTATATTTGAAAAGTAAGCTCGGTAACACAAATGAAGTGCCCGAGCAATTAGATTAAGAAAGAAAAATAAATGGAAACAACGATAAGTCCTAACACCGATACTGGTGCGGTCACTAATCAAAGTGCAGTCCCTAGTTTAGATAGTATAGCCGCGAAAATGACCGCAATGCGTGAAAACACACAGCGTAATCTTATTCGTGCTACTGAACAGACTGCAACAGGTAATGAGGAGTCGGCAGAAACTTCAAGCCCTGTGGCACCCAGCGATGATGCTGAAGCCGAAGTTGCTGAAACCAGCGACATTGATAATGCTAGCGACAATTTGGAAGCAGATAGCCCAGTTGAAGAACAGGTAACTACTGACAGTACAAATTCTACAACAGATGAACTGATTGACTTTATTGAGTTTGCAGAGACTAATCCGAACGCTAAGTTCAAGTTTATGCGAAATGGTAAAGAAGTCGTCATTGATGCAAAGAAAGCCGCGGCAATATTAGGTCAGGGATCTGCAATACACGAGGAAGCTAGAGAGTTAAAAATACAGAAAGCAGAGTTTGACGAGTACTTAAAGGAAACTCAAGCAAGGCAAGAAGGTTTAACTTTAGCGATGGAATTCACCGTTCAACCTAAGTTGCAAGGTGCTTATGATGAAATTGTTAAAACACAAGGTTATCAAAGTACATTTCAACAACAGTTAGCACAGACTAGAGACCCTGCTCAAATAGCAAGGATTCAGGCAGCGATGCAACAGAATGAACAGTATATCAGGCAACAACAGGCTGTAATAGGTCAAATGAAGCCAATGGTAGACCAGTTTAGACAAGTTCGTGCTCAACAAGTAAGTGAACGATTAGAACAGGCTCGTAAGAGTTTTACAGACAAAGAGTTGAAAAACGAATATGTCTATAACGAAGTACGAGAAAAAGTTTCAAAGTTATGGCCTCAAGCCAAACAAGAGATTATTCCTGGAGTTCCAAACATTGATCTCATCAGTAGTGATGAGAACTTACTAAGTTTAGTAAGAGATGGATTACGCTATAGAGATAAACCCTCTACCAAGAGTGCTGGAAGTAGTATGGCTGCGTTAACACAAAGACGCGGATCATCAACACAAAAAAATAGTGGTGGTGATGACTTGAGCAAACTACGTGAACAAGCCAAGAGTGGTGATAAAAAAGCCGCAGACAACCTACTAGTGCAACGACTTAATCAAATTCGTAGCGGTAGAGGTGGTAGATAAAAATATAGCCTATATATAACATTCAAGGAGAATAAAATGGCAGAAATTACAACCAGTCAAATTGGTAACGGTACAACAGCATACGGCAGTGATATCGTTGTTAAAGACTTAGATTTAGATGTATCCAATCGTGTAAAAGACGATACCCCAGTTTTGAATATGGCAATGAGCAAGAAGCGCAAAGTCAATTCTACACTACCATTATGGACAGACGATATCTATCGTACTCCAGGCGTTCAAGCTCAAGTTGAAGGTGCCGCTGTTTCTACATCACAAGCAGAAAGCAATCAGCGTTACAACTTAGGTAACTACACACAGATTTTCAGTACAGTTATTGCCGCTTCAGGTACTGCACGTGCTGTTATGCAATCTGGTGGTGACCCACAAGCTTACCAAGAAGTTAAGCAGTTGATTGAACTAATGTTTGACGTTGAACTACAACTAGTTCGTGCTGACCAAATCGGTACTAAGTATGCTGGTCAAACAGGTACAGCTTCAGGCTTACCAAGTGGTCAAACAGGCCGTCGTATGGGTTCATTGGCATCTTTCGCAGGTACAATGAGTTTCAACACAGTTAGTGGTACATTGAGTGGTTTGGACACATTCGCTAATAACGAAGATACAGACAGCGCAACACAAATCTCTAACGCATTACGCATTTATGCTAATGGTAGCTACTACTATGCAGGTACATTTACTAACCAGTACTTCTCACCAGCATTGTACAAGCAGTTGGTAACTGTTGCTGAACAGCGTTACAACGCTAAGATCCGTTCTGTTGTTGCTCCAACATCACTACGTACATCTATCAGCGATAACATCGCTCAATCACGTGGTATCAATCGTGTAAACAGTGAGCGTGGTGACACAATCGCTACATACGAAGGTGACTTCAACTATACATACGAAATCTATGATAGCTGGATTATGGACCAAGTAACACCTAACTCAATATACTTCTTAAACGAAGATGTTGTTCAGTGGGGTGCATTGCGTGACCTAGGACCTAACAATGAAGTATTCAGTAATGCTGACGCTTCATTAGATCAGTTCATTATGGAAGGTACATTGATTGTTCGCAACCCAGCTGGTGTTGGTATGTTGAACAACATTGAAGCTGGTACAACAGCTCAATCTTCATTGCCAGGCGCACGTCCAAGTGCATTGGTAAGTCGTGTGAACTTTGGTGCAGGCGACGTTACACCTTAATCATTGATTATATTGTAACCTACAAAGGGGTGCTTCTTTATAAGAAGTACCCTTTTTTATTATCATAAATACATACTATGAATAATCCTGAATACTTGGACGATACAGATCCAGAAAAAAACTTTAACTACTATAGACAAGACAATGGTGGTATGATTACTACTGATAATGGCTTGGCTGATAGACTACTACAAAATGACGATTTATATCGCTCAATGAAGGGCGATTGGAAACGCACAGAAGCTAACAAAAGCAATAACATTATTGTTACTACAGGTCGTGAGGACGGCAAGTTCTATATTAAACGAGAGCAACTAAATACCCAAGCCATATTGGATCATTGCAAGCATTATCGTATGTGTGCTGAACAGGGTATCCCTGATCCATTAGCTCCATTAATGCCTGATGGCACATTAGGATGGAAATGGATGGAACTACCAAAAGTTATTAGTATTCGTATTAGTGACCAATATTTTGGTGGAATTCCTTGGACAGCACTTAAAAACGATAGAACATTAAAAGCACAGTTTTATCGTGTAGTACAACAAGAATATCCACAATATGTTTGCTACCCAGGTGGTAAGTTACCTATTCCAGTAGACGTACCATATCCCACAAAGAGTGGCGAAAAGAAATACTTTCAAGGACATTAAAATATGTTTGTAATCCCAACAGGTGATGACCTAGTAACATTCATCAAAGACTTCACAGGTAGTACAAATGATACAGAAATAAAGCAATGTATCTTTATGGCTGAGTTGTCAATGCGTAACATTGAACTACCAGCATTACGATGTGATCCATATGCACCAGAAAATATTGGTGTAGTTAATAGTTTGGGTCAAATACCTATTCCAGGTGATATGAACAAACCTATATTGTTTTTCAAACAAGGACAACAATATACAACAACTGCAACTTGTACAGGTAATAGTGGTGAAACAACCATCACATTAACAAGTATACCTAATCAAACAATACAAGTTGGTATGGTCGTAACTGGTACTGGCATTGGCGCAGGTTGCACTGTAAATGCGGCAGCAAGTAGTACTATAGGTAGTGTTATTACATTAACTGTAGCTAATGCTGGCGAAGTCAGTGGAACAATTACATTTACAACTGTTGGATCAGCAAGTAGTCAAACAGGTCCTTGGATCGTTTATGATCGTATTGGTGATAGAGATATCATTACACAAAGTATGATTGCACAACTATATTTGCAACCAGTTAATGTACCAGCAGTTATTCGTGGTAAGTTCAGTGAAGTAGGTAGCAACTATGAGTTTTTACCATATGTTGCTGAAGGTGATCTTATCAATATGTATTACTATAAAGCTTGGCCATTATTGTTTGCGCCATTAGATGATACATTAGTTGATGCTACTAGTACTATTTCTAGTAGTACAGGTTCTACTGCAACATTAACTGTTGATGATAGTAGCAGTGTTAGTGTAGGTGACACATTGACTGCAACTGCTGGTACTGGAAGTTTTGGTACAAGCACACAAGTTACAGTAACAGCAGTACCATCTGGTACTACAATAACAATCAGTGGTACAAGTATTACTGATGGAGATGTTACTGATGTTTATATAACTAACCAAACAGTACAAAACAATGCAGTATTACAAACTTGGGCTGAAGGTTATGTTTATGCAACGTTGCGTGAATATTACATCAAACGTCACAATAGTGAAGATGCTGGCATTTATTCAACAAAGTTTGAAAATGCTTGGCAGATTGTTGAAGATCAAAACAATCTTGGCAAATGGAGTGGTGGTCATACTAGATTAACTAGTGTATGGCAACCTAGACAATATCGTCAATATAACATAAAGTAAAATAAAGTATGGCTAACATTTCATCAAACAACTTAACATCATTATACGGTGGCGGTAAAGATACCGTTATTACAACGACGGTTGTTCCGAATGTAGCTGGAACAATACCAAGTAAAAACTTAACTACATTGTATAGTGGAGCAGGTGCGCCAGTTACAGCAACTACAAGTTATGGCAATGCCAATGTTGAACGTTTTTTAAATGCTGGCACTGACGGCGGCAATACTATTACTAATATTGTAGCAAGTGGTAATATTACAGCAGATTATTATTTTGGTAATGGTGCTTTTTTAACTGGTATTGATACTAGTAATACAGCTAACTATGCTAACTATGCAAACTTTGCAGGTGAGGCATTCAGTGTAGATGTAAGTAATGTTGTAGGTATAGGTAATATTGCAACAATAGATTTAGATGGTAATAGCGCAAATTATCTAAATGGCGTTGGTGTATGGGGACCTATAACAGGTAACATCAGTTCCAACTTTGCCGCATATGCAGGTAATGTAACTGTTAACGCACAACCAAATATTACAAGCTTAGGCAATCTAGTAAGCTTAACTATTAATGATACATTTCCCACTGATCCAATAACAAGATTTACACCTAATGGTATATCTATTACTACAAATGCGCCGCCAAGCGCAAACATCAGCTATTATGAACAAGTAAGTCGTGCAGGTACAACTGTTCCAGCAAAAGTAGTATTGCGTACACGTGGTAATACAACTACAACAACTAGTGTTGGTGCAAGTGATACATTAGAGCAAAACTCATACTATGCATATAATGGTAATACAAATGCATTGGCAGCAACTTATACTGTGCGTTTAGGTGGTACAGGCGCATTAAACACAAGTGCAAATGCGTTATATACAGGCGCACAATTTAGTTGGACTACAGGCAATCCATATGGTGATTGGAGCAATACTGGTAATGGTGCATTAAATTCAATGACGTTTAATACTACTGGTAGATTAAGTATTACCCCTGGTTCTAGACCAACTACTGGAGCGGATGCAGGTATATTTAACTTAAGTGATTTTGGTAATAGCACTGGCGCACAATACGCAAGTGGTATATATCAAAATAAAGCACGTGGTGATAGCAGTGATCCATTAAGCGTAGAACCAAATGATGAAGTTGCAAAATGGCGCTTTGTTCCAAATAATGGTAATGCGACAACTACAGTACCTGCACAAATACGTACTGTTGTAGATAGTAGTTATGTAGCTAATAATGCATATGTTCCAATGAACATTTCCATAGAGCCAACTACTGATATTAATACTCGTTCTGTATCAACATTTTATGGTAATGGATTAGTAACTTTCCCTGACAGTGTTATCGCTACAGGTAACTTAACAGTTGCTAATGCAAACTTAGGCAATTTAGCAGTTGCTAACTTCTTTAGTGGCGATGGTGGATTATTAAGCAACATTGCTGGTGCTAATGTCGCTGGTGCTGTAACTGTAAGAACTGAAGTTAAAAATACAAGCGGGGGCATATTAACTAAAGGTACTCCTGTATATGTTACAGGCACAGTTGGTGCAAGCCCTGTGGTTGAAGTTAGTGCCAGTCGTGCTGATACAGCAAGCACAATGGGATGTATTGGTTTATTAGAAGATACATTAGCTATTGGTGCTACAGGTTATTCTGTTAGTGTTGGCGCATTACGTCAATATGATACAAGTCTTTTTGCAAGCGGAGATGAACTATATGTCGGTGCCACAGGTGGCATTACTAATGTTCGCCCAACAAATAATAATATCGTTCAAAGCGTTGGTGTAGCAGGTCGTATTAGTTCTACATCAGGAAGTGTTGAAGTTAATATTTGGAATGTGTACAGCTTACCAAACTTAGAAAATGGCAACATTTGGGTTGGTGATAGTGGTAATGGTTATCCTGCACAAGTTGTATTAAGCACAAGTAATGTAGGTAACAGTAACTTTGCAAACTATGCAGGTAACGTAACTGTGGCAGCACAACCAAACATTACAACAACTGGCAACTTATTATATTTAAATGTACGTGATAGTAGTAATACTAGCGGGACAATTAGACAGTTTGCACCAAACACTGTTACATTTGCTTCACCATTAGGTAGCAATGTAGCATATGATTTGGCTGCAATTTATAGTCCTAATGCAAGTGCTAACGTTGCTAAAAACATTATCATTAGAAGTCGTGGTAACGTAGCTAGTCCAGCTACTGTTGTAAATGGTGATAGAATTGTTCAGCACGGTTATTTTGTATATAATGGTAACACAAATATATTAGCAGCCAGTGAAACGTTAAGTTTGTCTGGCACAGTTAATAGTAATAGTAATGCAGTATATACTGGTGCTCAATGGACAATGACTGTTGGTAATCCAGCTGGAGATATTGGTAATACTACTGCAACTAGTGGTTTTAATCAATTAGCACTTACTAATAGTGGTGCGGTAACTATTAATCCAGGTACTGCTCCTAACGTTAGTTTAGGTCAAACAACAAGTAGTTTATTAATAACTAATTATGGACAAAGCACAGCTAATCTTGTACGTGCAGGTGGATTAAACTTCCAAAAATCACGTGGCAATAGAGATAATGTTCAAACTGTTCAGCCAGGTGATCACGTAGGTGTATCTTACTTTACTGCATATAGCAATGGTGCATACCAAAGTAGTAACGTAGCACAATATAGAGTTGTTGTTGATAGTAGTTATGTTGCTAATGACGCTATTGTACCACTATATCATCAGTTCCAAACTGTTGCTAACGTTGGCAATGTTGCTACATTCTTAAACACAACTTTTTATAGTAATGGGCGAGCTGAATTCCCAGGTAATGTATATGCAGGTGCTGGCCAAGTTACTGCTGGCAACTTAAATGTTGTTGGAACTAGCTATTTAGGTGCTGTAGGTAATATTACTATTACTGGTGGATCAAGTGGTTATGTATTAAGCACTGATGGTTCAGGCGGATTAAGTTGGGTAGCACAAAGTGGTGGCAGTGGAAATGGTGCAGGTATCAGCAATGGTACAAGTAATGTTAATATTGCAACTGTTAATGGTAACGTTACTGTAGGTGTTGCTGGTAATGCTAACGTAGCAACATTCACTGGTACAGGTTTAGTATTAGGCAACTTAACACTTAACTCAAGTAATGTACAGTTAGGTGCTAATAGTGGTGTTGGATCTCCAGGTAGTAATCGTGTTGCTATTGGTGCAAATGCGGGATCTAGTAACTCAGGATCATTTACAGTTTCTATTGGTGATTATGCCGGACTTGCAACACAGGGTGATGGAGCGATTGCTATTGGTTATAACTCTGGGTTTAGTGGTATGGGTAATAGTTCTATCGCTATTGGAGCTAATGCAGGTACAGGTGGCACTGGACTCAAATCTATTATGATTGGTGATTATGCAACTGCATCTAATGCTAATGTTATTAGTATTGGTGCTAATGCAGGTAGAGGTGCAGGTAGTCAAGGCAATAACAGTATTGTGTTGAATGCTACTGGTGCAAACTTACAAACTACTACAGCTAATACATTTACAGTAAAACCAATACGTAGTGCAACTGGTGGTAATGTGTTGTATTATGATAGTACAACTGGTGAAATAACATTTAGTACATTAGGTAATCTAAGTTTAGTTCAGTTCCAAGAAACAGTATTAGCAAGTGCAAATACAAGTACAAGCATCACACCGGACGTAGCTACAGGTACGATCTTTAGATATACTGCAAATAATAACTTTACTTTTAACAGTTTGACTAATGCAGTTGCTGGTTCTAGTGCTACTGTTATTATTACGCAAGATGGTACAGGTAGCAGATTGTTATCAAGTACAATGAAGTTTGCAGGTGCAAGTAAAACATTAAGTACTGCGGCAGGTGCTATTGATATTATTGGTGTGTTCTATGATGGTAGTACATATTATGCTTCACTAACAAAAGGATATGCATAATGTTTGCAGCCAGACAACAGTTTAACTATCAGTCAGCACCTTCAGGTACTATCTGGGGTAATAATATGTTCTTTCCAACTAACTCAAATCAGTTTATTAGTAAAGCAGGAACAACTAACTTAGTTACTTGGAAAGCAACTACTGGATTTACTATTGAATATTGGGGTTACTGGACACAATTCGGCAACACTATTAATGGAGGTCCAGGTAATCAGGATGGAGCAGGTACAAACTATTGGAGCTTTGGGCCAAAAACGGGTGGATCATTAGAGTTTTATTATTGGGGAAGTGGTCAACAATATTTTACAACAAACATTAGTGCTGTTCCATTAAACACTTGGACTAACGTTTGTGCAGTTTTTACTACTAGTGGGTCAACAGCAACAGCAAGTTTATATGTAAATGGTGTAAGACAACAGATACAATGGAATAATACTGGTACATATACAGATACTAAGTCAGTAACTAATGGTATAGTTAGTACTGGTACAGTGTTTGGTATGGGTAAGTATGGTGGCAGTTATATTGGTGGTTACATTAATAATCTAAGAGTTAGTAATGTTAACAGATACAGTGGTGCTAGTTATACATTAGCAACATCATCATTTGTTAGTGATGCTAATACACAAATATTGATTGAACCTACAGGAAGTCCTGGAACAACTATACCATATACAGGCGCTGTGTCTGGAAATATGACTAACGCAAGTAACTTGGTAACAGTTACAACTACACGTGCTGACCATACATAAGGAACAAATATGGAATATGTTATATTAGATACCCATCCAATAATAAATGGTGAAACAACTAGCAACTTTATAAACATTTTAGACATTACAGGTAATACTTGCAATGTAAATATTAGCAATAGGGAAGCAGTCGTTTATTCTATACCTGTTACTAGTGATGTTGAAACAAGTATAAAAGATTACTTTAATAATATATGATTATGGAATTTACTCTTAAACAACTAAGTTGGATCGTCATTGGTGCGTTAGGCATCGGTGGTACTGGTTACCTCTCAATGAATAATAAGATTGACGAACTAAGTACTAAAGTAGCGGTTGTGCATAACCAAGTTAATAACTTGACAAAACAGCTAGATCGTATTGAGGAAAAAATAAATCAATCTAAATGAGAATAAATATATTTGTAGGCAGTTATGACTGATTGCATATTCAGTTCCTGTTATAATACTACGCCATAGTATTTGTCCTTTAAGTAACTGTCTACATCTTAATATTCCGTTGATAGGCTCGCAAGAGCATTAAAAGACCCAGTTTTTAGTCATTCTGGGTCTTTTTTTGGGTAAAACGGGTAAAAAAGTCTACAAAAACACTTGTGATAAATACTGTACAGTGCTATACTAAAGTCACTGTTTAGCACAGTATAACACAAAGGAACTGAAATGATTAAAACTTACACAGTAGCAGGTATCGCTACAGACAAAAACGGCAAAACAAAAGTACGCTATGCAAACAACTTGGACCAACGACTAAAAATACTAGCTCGTGACGGCTTCACAAATCTCAACTTCATCTACACAGATACTCCAAAAACTAAACAAGAACTATGCATACATATGCTAGGTCTTATACAGTTTCAAAACGACAAACTATTGATTGAAAGTGAATTTCGTCAGGTCAACTTCAAAGAAATGAAGATGGCTCGCAAGAATACATTATTCACTGGTACTGCAGAGCAACTACTTGATGCAATCAAATGAGAGATTATGGTAAAGATATGACTGTTGATGATTTTATATTCATCGCATTTATGACTGGTGCCACTCTTATACATAAACAACTCAAGGATCGTAGATTAATAACTAATCGTTATGTTGCTGATAGACGTTGGATGGCTGACTTGGATCCGAAGTATGTTGAAAGTGCAAAAGACGATGTAGTCTGTTGGTTCAAGGTTCCATACAACACTAAACGTAGTATCAGTTTAGAATGTTGGGCAGAGGATTGTGAAAAGACAGGACTTAACTGGGAAATACGTCAGGATGAAGAAAACAAGTATTGTGTATTCTTGTTCTTACGTAATGACTGGATGTACAATAAACAGATACGTAGTTTTGAAAGTATGAGGAATGAATAAAAAAATGACAATGGATATACTAAAGTATGGTAATATGTTTCCAGACAAAGTGCGTAGCATCATTGACACTTATTTGGAAGACAGTCGTAGTGGTTACTGGCGTAGTGATTGGACAAATGTAGACATTGAACATACTGTTGAAAGCAAATATGTTGAAACACACTTCTTCAAAATATGGGTATATTATGATACTAATACTGACAGAACTGTGGTTGCATTTGTTCCTAAATATCAGGAAGATATGCCTAGTGCTAACACTTGGGTTCAGGTAAGTCAGGGTGTCATAGCACTTGATGTAACTGATATGGACACAGACGAGGTCTATATGGAGTTCCACGAGTTCTTTGAGGAACTGAACCAAATCTGTCTAGCTAATGAATATAACGAGAACTGGCCCGATATTGATTAAAACGGGTAAATATAAATATATTATGATAAACTGTCATAGATAAATATATATGTTAAAGGAAACTAAAAATGACTAATGAACTAATACAACCGATACTAGAGCTACAACAGCGACTAGAAAGTGCGATAGAAACACGTGAGATGTTTGTACGAATGGGTTATCATCATATGGTAACTATTTGGGATGAAGAACTTGATTATATCTGTGAGCAGATAAGAAAGGGTAGTTATGCTAACTAAAACTGAAACACGATTAATAGATAGATATTTGACTGTACACGAACGACAACTGGACAAAGCAATCTTTTACAATGCATTGGGACAAATCGTGCCCATAGGTAGGGCAGAAGAACTATTTGAAAACGATGCATATGAAGAATACTTGGAAAGTTTAGTAGATGATTTGAAAGTATAAATAGATTGTCGGTTATTAGTACTTTCCGACATTTCAATATTTCTCGCTCAGTCCTGCAAAGGACAAAACTTCACAAAGCACAATGGGGACTTCGGTCCCCAAAGGGCTGGATAAAGAGGGTGAAGTCTTTTTATCTCCGCCCGATGCAAGATCGGTTGCCCTGCGAGAAATCATAAAATAATTCTATTTTGGGCTAATAAACTAACGGGCCCAAGTGCCTCTAAAGGAATAGATATGAACGATTTTCAAACAGAGTTATTAAAAACATTAAAAGGTATTCAACGTGAGTTAGTGATTATGAATGCACCTGATAAAATAAACGTTCTGGAACCAGAAAGTCCAAAACAAAAACAAAAAAGATTGTTTATGTTGGAAGATATATTAGAAGTATATGGTTCACAACTGAACCACGACAATCCTACAATCAAAGAAGAAGCAACAACGAAGTTCAAAGAAACAATGAAATATTTTAATGAACTCTCATCACAAGGGGCTAGACAAATATGATAATCTCAACTTTCAAATCAGTACAAAAAGCGTATGTTGATTTAAGGTTGGATTTGTCGTGGGATGAGATTAGTGATTTATTGATACATCATTATGATGTTGACAGTAAAGAAAATGTTGAACTATACAATATGGTTGACTTCAAAACAACTGACTATGAATTGGGTCGCAAATATCATTATGTTGATGGAGAACGACAAGAAACATATGATGAAATACCAAACACGATACGCAGATGTAAAAACAATATGGTATCTATTACAGGTATCGTGCTTGACTTTGACAAAGATCAAACTATTGAACAAACTATAACTGAGTTAGAGGGCATTGAATATGTGCTTTATACTACATTTAGACATAAAAAAGATGAACATAGATTTCGTGTAGTAATACCGTTTAGTAGGCCATTACTTGCAGAAGATGTTGCTGGAAGACAAAAGGACATTAGAAAAATGTTTCCCAACGTTGATGGTGCTAGTTTTAGTGTAAGTCAAAGCTTTTACTTTCATTCAGGTAAAGAGGATAATATAGCATTTCGCAACAAAGGTTTAATGATTGATCCTTATATCTTTAATGTAGAAGAATATGTTCCCTATGTAGATAATGTACAATATAGTAAAAATACACCAGAAGATATTGAGTTAATGATACAAGAACTAAAAAGATTGTATCCCGATCTTAATTACGAAACTTGGATTAGAGTTACTTGGGCTTTCTGCCACGAGTTAGGTCAAAGTGAAGGCATCAATCTAATGCGTCAATATTATCCTGAAACTAGTCAGGGTGAATATAAAAAACTATCTACAACTAGATATAATGGTAAAAAAGTAACAATAGGTACTATTGTTAAAATGATTAAAGATCGTCAAGGTAAAATAAAAAGATCAGGTTATGGCGAACTGACAAATAAAAAGATATTGAAAAGAGTATAATAATGGATCAGGAACTAGTTAAACAACTAATGGCAAGTATGACTGCCGAACAGATAGCAGAACTTAGTAAGCAAAAGAAAACGCTAGAGAAGACAGACGAACAGAAGAAACGTGAAGAAGAAAGTAGTAGCATTGAAAGATGGAACAGTTTTGTAAAAGCAGAACAGGTATTGAAAGATACTGATATGCGCTTTTACAGAGATAGTCAACCAAAATACTTTAGAAAACTACAAACAAAATCTTGGCACAAAAAAACAAAGGTAGAATATCTCAATACTGAAGTTAAGTTTTATCCACCAAGTTCATTACAAGAAAACTGGATACAACTTAAAAATCAAAGTGCGAGAGATATGTTTCGTATTATGGTTGAGGGCGGCGACATTACAGTTAAAAATCCAGAGACAGGCGAAATAGTTAAACAAAACTATATGAGCAGAGTGTATGATAAAATCACTAACACATTAAAACAAGTTGATGAAAAAACATACAATATGTTGGATCT